>Ga0209263_1000060_pt1 | contig 85688 bp, 81 predicted proteins | sample SaaInlV_DNA_100m_FD_184684 | JGI IMG/M metagenome (GOLD analysis project Ga0209263, IMG submission 184684) | Marine microbial communities from expanding oxygen minimum zones in the Saanich Inlet - SI075_LV_DNA_100m (SPAdes) (version 2) | ecosystem: Environmental > Aquatic > Marine > Unclassified... | reverse complement strand
TAGCATACCCCACCCTGTATCCGTAACAGCCATAACATCATCATGCCCTGCGTGAACATTTAAAGAGTGAGATGTAAGGGCTCGGGCTCCAATATGAAATACAACTGGAAGCCGCTTGCCCGAAATTGTATAGAGGACTTCTTTCATTAAAACCAATCCCTGCCCCGATGTAAAATTGGTAACTCGCCCTCCAGCTAAAGCATAACCTTCACAAGCAGAAGCAGAACTATGTTCCGACTCAGATTCAATAAAAACCATATGGTCACCCCAAATATTGGTCCCACCATTCGCAATAACTGCTTGGTAACCAGACCCCATGGTAGTCGATGATGTGATTGGATACGCGCAGGCACCTTGTGTGATATGAGATTCAACCCAAACTACAATTGCGGCGCCGTCTGCTGTAGATTTAATTCCTGAATATTTTTTCATTAAATCCTCTAGTTTGATACACTAATAACTATTTATTTGTGATACATAATTTATAATATTTAGTGTTTATAAAAAGGAATTGAAAATCTTTTTCAATTTTGAATAATTTTAACATCATTTTTTTTAATTAGGGCAATTCAAAGGATATGGATTTATCTCTAACGGAAAGAACAGGTATCGGTGATTTCCTCACCACCTTATCGACTGTCGATCCGAATAATAACTGATTCATTGCTGAATGACCATGACTTGACATAACAATCATTTCTGCCTGATTCTCTCTGGAATAGTTTATGATTTCTTTAAATGGAATTCCTTCTAATAAGTGATACTCGGCAACACAATTAGAAAGATACTCCAATACTTCTAATTCTAATTTATCAGATAATTCGTTTCTATTCCTTTCTAATTCATTCGGCAGTGATAATTGTTGATAATAAACGGGTGGAACTATATTGGGGTTTAGCACATGAATTAAGTCAATTTTCATATCAAATCCCTCGCTAAGCATTATTGCTTTCTCATAAGCGACTCGCGCTGAAGCTGAAAAATCAGTTGTAAGAACTATTCGTTTCATTATTTTCTCCTTTTAATTTCGATTATTTAGATAGTTTAAAACGGACTGGGACTGATATCCAAACACCAACAGGTATTTCTCTTTGCTTTGCAGGAATAAACCTTGTTTTTCTTATTGCATCACAAGCCGCTTCGTCTAATCCAGTATCTGGAATTCCTTTTATAACAATTGTATCCCTTACTCGCCCTTTCTTATCAACAAAAAATTGGACAAATACATCACCTTCAATCCCTGCCTCTCTTGCCATTTCAGGATAAATTAAATTTTTCTTTATGGCACTATACCCCCCTATGGGCATTGGTGGCTCGTCATAAGGAATAAATTTAACATCCGGACCATCCTTTGGCATTGGTGGCGGGGCATCTAAAACATCATATTCTTCAAAACTGAATTCCTCTAAAGTGAGATCATCTGAAATATCCTCTGTTTCCGCTGCAATAGGTATTGATGGTCTAGTAGGTCGCGGCAAATTTTCAAGCTTTTGATGGGTCAAGGGTATATCAATCTGGTCAATATCTTTATAAGTATATTCTTCAATGTCAAATTGACTTCCCGATAATTTTGGGTATCGTAAAAATAATACTGTAATAATAATTATACTTAAAAAAAATGATAATCGAGTAATGATAATTTCATTTTTCGCCATTTTAATCGAATATTGATGTTTTTTTATCACGATATTAGGACCATTTTATCTTTATTTAAATTACAGTATTAATTTATTAATAGCAATTCATTCTGCCGTTCTGAACGATAAAATACTTTTAAAATTCCTTGTTGAGTTTTAATGTAAATAACGCTTATTCTTTGCAGTTCTTTTTTTACAAAATCTAACGAAGTGAGGTTTAATCAATATGAGCAGTTTTGATTCATCGGTTATAAAAGATAAATGCCAACTTTATGGGCTTGTCACCCTACGCGTACTCATCGGTTGGCATTTTTTGTTCGAAGGAATTTCCAAAATAATTAACCCATACTGGTCGTCAGCAGCCTATCTTTTAGATTCAAAATGGATCTTTTCAGGATTAGCAAAAACGATTGTTTCCAACCCTACCCTTTTGGGCATTTCAGATTATGTAAATATGTGGGGACTTACATTTGTTGGTATTTCTTTACTCTTAGGATTATTCAGCCGCTATGGTGCTTTAATCGGAATGGTGTTCGTTTCTCTTTATTACCTATTTGCCCCACCCCTCCTCGGTTTAGAATATGGCCGTCCAGGTGAAGGCAGTTATCTTATTGTAAACAAAAACCTCATTGAAGCTTGTGCACTTTGGGTAATCTATTGTTTCCCCACCAGTCAAATCATCGGTTTGGATCGTTTCTTTTCCAAACTAGAATCAAATTAAAGGGAGTTTGTTATGAGCGATCAACCGAACAAACAAAATCAAACAAATTTAGAACGCCGAGACATTATAAAAGGTCTTGCCACTGTGCCCGTATTTGGCCTTTTCTTGGCAAACCTCTGGCGGAAAATGAGTCGTGATGCGGCCAAAAAAGCCAACCTGCTTTCCAACTTAATCCAAGAAAAATCTGCCCCCGCAGTAATTAGTGGATTGTCAGATAGTAAACATTTGAACATTGGCGTAATTGGATACGGCGGTCGAGGCGGTCATTTGGTCCGCGGTGCTGGATTTGCTACTCCGAGCTGGACAGACCGAGCTTCGGAAAATGCGCGAAAGAATAAACTGGACAAGGGATTTGCAACCTTCATGTCCCAAGAAGATTTGAATGTATCCCTTGTGGGAGTGTGCGATTTATTTGATGTAAATGCAAATAATGGTATTGCCGCTTCCGCCAATGAAGTTCGCCCCGGTAGCAAACCGAGTAAGTCTGCTGTTCGGTACCGTCACTATAAAGAATTGCTCGCCAATGATGAAATTGATGCGGTCATTATTGCCACACCGGACCACTGGCATTCCCGTATTTCTATTGATGCGGCCAAAGCTGGGAAACATGTCTATTGCGAGAAAGGAATGACCCGAACTTTTGATGAGGCAGTAGATGTTTACGATACAATAATAGAAACAGGAATTAAATTTCAGCTTGGTCACCAGAACCGCCAGGTAGAAGCAAATGAAAAAGCAAAGCAAATCATTAAACAGGGTCTCCTTGGTCCTATCAATATGGTTGAACTGACCACCAACCGAAACTCTCCATGGGGCGCATGGGTTTGGAATATCCACCCTGATGCCAACGCCAAAACGCTCGATTGGGACATGTTCCAGGAACCATCACCCAACAAAATTCCCTTTGGTAAAGAAGCACTAGAGCGTTTCTTCCGCTGGCGCTGTTGGTATGACTATGGCACTGGACTTTCCGGAGATTTATTCTCTCATGATTTTGATGCATTAAATCAGATTATGGACATTGGTATACCAAAATATGCATCTTCAACAGGTGGTATCTATTTTTACAAAGACGGCCGTGATGTACCTGACGTTTGGAATGCAACTTTGGAATATCCGGATAAGGATTTAACTGTTCTATACAGTGCTACCCTTTCCAGCAATAATCCTCGTGGAAACCGGATTATGGGTCACGATGCCACCATGCAAATGGGCGGTCAAAGCGGTGGTGGATCTGTCCATGGATTTGTAGTGACGGCAGACTCCGAATCCACCCAATATAAAGAACGGCTACAGAGTGGTATCATAAATCCGAAATACCCAATTTACACTTATTCGCCAGGGTCAAAACAGATTGATGGTGTAACATCAGCCACTTCTCGTTATTTCGCGAATAAGGGACTTCTTTACACCTATCGCGAAGGAAAGCGTGTGGACCCAACCCATTTACATATCAAGGATTGGCTCGATTCCATCCGCAATGACGGTACCCCAAAATGTAATATTGAAGTAGCTTTCCACGAAGCAGTGGCATGCCACATGGCGACCGAATCCTATTTCCAAGGTCGGCGAATCGAATGGGATCCTGTGAATCGCAAATTGATTTGACACTATAAACTCAGAAAATTAAATGACGAAAAATTCTCGATTGGGGACTATGATGTTCCTGCAATACGCCATTTGGGGTGCATGGTTACCCCTTACGGCAAGATACCTCTCCGCTAGTATAGCAGAAGGGGGACTTGGATTCTCCGGATCACAAATTGGCATGATCCTCGGTTTAGCCGGATCAATTGGCGCCGTTGCGGCACCTTTTATTGCGGGCCAATTTGCAGACCGATATTTTAGCACAGAAAAGGTTTTGGCTTTTTTGGTCTTTACCGGTGGACTTGTTAAATGGTACACATCGACACAAACAGATTACCAAGCGTGGCTCTACTTATCTATTCTATATAGTGTTTTGTATATGCCAACGCTAGCCTTATCAAATTCCGTAGCCTTTGCCCACATTGACGATGCGGAAAATTCTTTCCCAAGAATAAGAGTTTGGGGCACGATTGGTTGGATTGCAGCCAGTTGGGCCTTCCCCATGATTTGGCTCCAGCAGGATCTTTCGTTTCAACTTATGCCGCCATTTCTTTCCGGCGCTGAAGTCCCCAATGTGACAGCCCGTTTGGCAGATGCACTTAAATTTTCCGGATTCATTTCAATGACCTATGGCGCATTCTGTTTTATGCTTCCAAACACACCGCCCAAAGCAGATGCAGTTGAAAAACTGGCCTTCAAAAAAGCATTTTCTCTTTTCAATAATAAATCATTTCTCGTCCTTGTTTTAGCCAGTTTGGGTGTAAGTATTATTCACCAGATCTACTTTCTCCAGACGGGGCCATTCCTCTCGTTTATCGGGATTAAGGATAGTGCTATTGGTCCCGCCATGACCATCGGCCAATTTGCAGAAATCGCCACCATGGCCTACTTAGGATTCTTCTTAAAGCGCTTCGGTTTCAAGAAAGTTATCACCATCGGCATTATGGCCTACTTCGCGCGTTATGCCATTTTTGGCACATCCATTCTCCCTGCTTGGGTGATGGTTGTTAGTCAGGCCTTTCACGGATTTTGTTTTGCTTTCTTTTTTGCCGCCGGATTTATCTACGTGGATAAGCTTGCGGATGATGATGTTCGCCATTCTGCCCAAACGGTATTTGGCATTATCATTTTTGGCGGTGGCCCCGTTGTGGGTGGATGGCTCTCCGGGTATTTGCAGGAAATTTATACAGTCGGTGGGATTTTTAATTATTCCAGTTTTTGGTACACGCTGGCTGGAATGGGATTGGTCACGGGTATTTTATTTTTCTCCTTCTTCAACGTACAATTAAAAAAGAGTGATGAATAAGTATGGGTAAACAACGCATAGGTATCGGATTTATCGGTGGTGGCTTCATCACTCGTTTTCATATACAATCACTAATATCCGTACGGAACTGCGATGTGGTGGGTGTCATGTCCCGCACAAAAGCATCCGCTGAAGAATCGGCCAAACTGGCCCGATCTATCGGTGTAGGAGATAATGCAAAAGCATACGACACCATTACCGATATGATTGCCGACCCTGCTATTGATGCACTTTGGGTCTGTTCCCCGAACTTTGCCCGTATTGATACATTCGAAGAAATCGCCAATGCCATTTCTTCGGGTAAAGGTCAATTGATCGGTGTGGCCTGTGAAAAACCATTGGGGCGGAATGTTGCGGAAGCACAAAAAGTTATGGAACTCACAAAGAGTGTGGGACTCTTGGATGGCTATTTGGAAAATCAAGTTTTTGCCCCGTCAATTGTGAGAGGGAAAGAAATCATCTGGGCTCGTGGCGCTTCAACCACTGGCCGACCTTATTTAGCTCGAGCGGCAGAAGAACATAGCGGTCCCCACATGCCATGGTTTTGGGAAGGATCTCTCCAAGGTGGCGGCGTGCTCAATGATATGATGTGTCATTCTGTGGAGGAAGCGCGCTTTATGCTCACTGAACCGGGAAAACCTCGGGAATCCATCAAACCCATTAGCATCAGTGCCCATACGGACTGTCTGAAATGGCAGCGCCCCGAATATGCAAAAATACTTTCGGATAATAGTAATGGGGAAACGGATTATTCCAAAAAACCATCGGAAGATTTTGCCCGATCTCTCATAGAATATTTGGATGAGGATGGAAATAAACTCATAGTGGAAACGACTACATCATGGTGTTTTGTGGGTGAAGGATTGCGTTTAAGTATGGAACTATTCGGACCAGAGTATTCCATGTTTGTGAATACGCTGGATCCAGATTTGAAAGTTTTTTTCAGCCGAAAAGTCGCCGGAGCAGAAGGGGAAGATTTGGTGGAAAAACAGAATGCTGAATCTGGCTCCATGCCCATAGTCAGCAATGAAGCAGAGGTATATGGATATACAGCTGAAAATCGCCACATGGTTGAATGCTTTTTGGCGGGTAAACGTCCGGAAGAAAATTTTGATGATGGTCTGGATGTAACGCGCCTCCTGATGGCAGCTTATATGAGTGCCGAGCAAGGAAAAACCATACAACTTCCCAACACTGAGATTGAAACATTCATACCGGCTGTGGCCCGAGGTGAGTGGAACCCGCAAGGTGAATGATGAATAAATTCAACATACTTTTTATAACACTATTAATAATTGGCTGTTCTTCCAATAATGATTGGACTGTTCTATTTGATGGTGAAACGGTTACAGGATTAAGAGGATATAGACAAGATAGCTTCCCTTGGGGTGAGTGGGAAGTTGTTGATGGCACTCTTAAAACATTGCCTGGACATGGTGTAGATCTAATTAGTGAAAAAGTTTATAAAAATTTTGAATTAGAACTAGAGTGGAAAGTTGCAGTTGGCGGTAATAGTGGAATTTTTTATTATGCAACAGAGGAAGGTGATAATATATGGCAAACAGCCCCTGAAATGCAGGTATTAGACAACGATGTCCACACTGACGGCAAAAACATCCTTACTTCGGCTGGTGCATTGTATGCTATGATAGCTTCATCAGAGCTTGTTGTAAAACCTGCTGGCGAATTCAATAAAGTGAAAATAAAAGCATACAATAATAATATTGAACATTGGCTTAATGGAGTTAAGATAGTTGAATATACTTATGGTAGCAAAGCAATGTGGGACTTAGTTAAAAAAAGTAAATTTAATAAAATGCCCCTATTCGCAAAAGCAACTGAAGGTCACATAGGACTTCAAGGTGATCATGGCGAAATTTGGTATCGTAATATCCGTATCAGGGAATTATATTGAATCGTCGAAATTTCATCAAACGATCTGCTACCATCACTGGTGGGTTAGCCCTATCGGGGTTCGGCAGTACTTTACTCTCTGGGTCAGATAATCTGCCCTTCAAAATTTCATTGGCTGAATGGTCATTGCATCGCGCTTTACATTCTAAAAAAATTGATAACTTAGATTTTATTTCTCTTACAAAAACTGAATTTGGTCTTGATGCCGTAGAATATGTTAATTCCTTCTTTTTTGATAAAGCTCAAGATCAAAAATATCTTAATGAAATGAAAAATAGAGCAGATGATCATGACGTAAAAAGCTTACTAATTATGTGTGATAATGAAGGTAACCTTGGTGATCCTGATGAAAATAAAAGAAATCAGGCAGTGGAAAATCACTATAAATGGGCTGAAGCTGCAAAATTTCTTGGCTGTCATTCCATCCGCGTGAATGCCCGAAGTGAAGGGTCTTGGGATGACCAGATTGAATTAGCGGCGGATGGCCTCCGTCGCCTTAACGAATTTGGAGATTCTATTGGTATCAATACAATTGTGGAGAACCACGGCGGACTTTCATCCAATGGGAAATGGCTATCAGCAGTTATGGAAAGAGTGGATCATTCAAGGGTGGGTACGCTCCCGGATTTCGGAAATTTCCGCATCCAAGGCGACGAATGGTACGACCGTTATCAAGGGATGAAGGAATTAATGCCTTACGCTAAAGCAGTTAGTGCTAAAAGTCATGAATTTGATGAAAAAGGGAATGAAACCGGTTCGGACTTCTACCGCATTATGGATATTGTTTTAGATGCAGATTATAACGGCTATGTTGGAATCGAATATGAAGGCAGCGTCCACAGCGAAATGGAAGGTATTCGATTCACGAATGAATTGCTGAAAAAGATCAGGGATTCTATTTCTTAAATATTATCAATAATCTTTTTTGATTATTGAATCACTTTTCTTCCCTTAATTTTTCGCCATAACCAATATTACACATTCGTTGGCTGATATGCTCGGATATATTCAGTTGGCATAGGGTATAGTTTCCCATTTTCAATTTGAATACACACCCAATCGGTGGCACCACGAAAGACAGTTTTTTCATCTCCCTCTCGGATAATTTGATATTCCCTTCGGCTCCTGAATTTGCCATCATTGGTGACAATCCATGTACCTACAATGAGCCGGTCACCCAAAAATGTTGGTGCTTGATAATTCAATTCGTGTCGGCGGGCCACCATGGCAAACCCGAGTTCAGTATAATCTTCAGCCTTGAGACCCAAAGCACTGGAATGGGCCCAAGCCGTATCCATGATCCAATCCAAATAAACCCGATTATTCACATGGCCCAAATCATCAATGGCAGATGACTTTACCTCAATTTCAGAAGTAAACGGATTTGGGTAATCCCAGTTCATGGATTATTCTCCCACGTGAGTGGTTGTAAGGTGTGGTGTATTATTTTCCCAGCGGATGATAAACAGATCACCATATTGATCGTCGGAAATGGCTACTTCATCTTTGATACCAAATAAAGCAATCAAATTAGGTAATGTATTGGAATGGCCAGCAATTACTACCATTTTCCCACAATGTTCTAATGCGCGCTGAATCTGCCCTTCGGGATCATTGGCCGTATGAATATTCACTTTTGTTTTCCACGTTTTCGCCAAGGGATTAACCGTCTGTTGGGTTCTTGTGAATTCACTGGAATAGATTACACCATTGTCTATTCCCACCAATGAATCAGCCAATGCAGCAGCGCGATTGAATCCACTTTTGGTCAGTTCTGGGTTCTTCTCCCCTTTAATGATCTGTTTCTCTGCATGACGAATGAGATATACAGCTTCAGGATAACATTGAAAATCATCGACAGAATAGGATGAAACGGAAGGCATGCAACCCAATAATCCCATCAAAATTATGATAATTGAAAATCTTGTTTTAGTCATTGAATAAATACCTTAAAGTGAATTGATCGGGATATTTTCCCAAAGGGGTAAAACGACAATGCTTCGATCAGAATTTCTTTCTTCCACCATTTCGAATGATTTTTTCACATCCAATCCTTGGAGAATTTTTTCTAATAAACTCCTAGATTTGATTCCCTTTTTTAAGGGGACAAAAAAGTCATCCCAGTGAATGGGAACAATAACCTTGGGGTTCAACGCATCCGTCACGTGAGTTTGATAATCGTCGTTGTAAGTATCGTCCATTGTTTCCAATCCCGCCATTCCCAGAAATAGAATATCAACATCATATTCGTCTAAAATATTAGGGATAAACCCGGCACTGCCGTGGATGGCTAAGGTGGCTTCTGGATGCTCTATGATGATCGTATAACTGGCCCCTTCTTTGTAGACCATGGCGCTTGCCGGCGGTATTATCGGTCTATCGATTTCATTATTTAATAGTAAATCACCCAATTCTTTATCAGGATAAGGCCAATGTTTTCCTTTAATGAGCGTCACTTTCATTGAACCAAATTGAACCGCCATCCCGGATTCCACTTTAATCATTTGATCTTCTGGGAGATCCAATCCACGGCCGATATTTAATGTAGATTCGGATCCCACTAGTTTTGCACCAGTCATTTCTACAACAATGGGTGAATCCATGGCATGATCAAAATGGGAATGAACGGGAATCACAGCATCCAGTTTTTGAATGCCCGCCCGTCCAAGACAATAATTAATAATGTCTCCATCTGGTTCAATTTCGCCCCATAGTATTCGAGGAATCGATGGCCGTGTAAAAAATCCATCGGTAAGAATAGACGTTTCACCGTCACTCACCAACAAATTAGTATTGCCGATAAATTGGACTGTCAGTGATCCTTCCGATTGTTGTGAATTCATTTGATATGCATATTTATCCAACTGGGGAACGGCGGGACGATAGTTCATAAGAACAGTGAAAACGGCAAAGATTAAAAGGAATAATCCAAGGAGTGTAGACAATAGTTTTTTAATCATTCTAAAAATGAATTCCACTTTTCTAAAAACCGCACAAGGTTCGGGAGTGATTTTCCATCCACATTATATAATTGTTTAACACGTTTAAATAAGCCAACGCGCTCTATTAACCCATTTCCGGGTAATCCATAAACAGCCCAAAGGGCGACACGCAAATCACAAATGGCCATATCATTATCATCATGAAAACTGGTTCGATCGCCAATCTCCTGATCCAGCCACTCTAAAGCACTTCGATAATCAGTTAAAGCATTCTCATCTAATTCATCTGTCCATTTCAATAAATATTTCCAAATAGAAAACCATGGTTTGGCTACTTTTTTATCCAACATAAGTTTCCAACTATCGCAAGATCTTCGCGCTTTTAAATCCCTAGGGAATAGACGAGGCGAGTCGGGATAATTCGCATCGAGGTAATTTAAAATAGCTTCACTATCATTAAGGATAATTCCTTTATCAACGATGACGGGTGTTCCATCCTGACCGGAGGCATCCCGGATTGGTTGGCGGTCAAAAAAGTCTACTTTTATAGTTTCGAATGGGATTTTCTTAAAGCGAAGTGCCATGCGAACCTTCATATTGTTGGGCGAAGGTGCCAGTTCATAAAATTTCAACATAGCCAAATTTAGGTCAACAAATGATTTAAAAGAAATATGTCACATTGCAATTTTCTATAATAAATTTTCAGTACGTTATAATGAAAATCAGAATTTTAATCACCCTCTTGATGGCCATTCTTATTATTTCTGGATGTGCTTTGGACACAAACCATGAAAAAGAAATTCTCCATTTCCGGCAGAAGCGAATTAATTATCTCAAATCGAGGCAAGGCTATCTAAACCTTGTGGGACTTTATTGGTTCTATGATGGTGAATATCAAATGGGCTCCGGACAGGACAATGATATGATTCTCCCTATTGGGTTCCCAAAATTGTTTGGCTCATTTTCAAAAATTGGTAAACAGCTAAAATTTCAATTCAATATGCCCGTTTTAATCGACAGTATAAATCAAGTAACTGAATTTTTATTTTCTACAGAACAATTAGACCACACCTTTTCTTGGAATTCCTTTCAATGGTTTATAATAAAACGTGGCGGGAATTATGCTATTCGTTTAAAAGATATTGAAAATCCTTATATGGATCCAAATTTTGAAATTTCTTATTACCCAATAGACCCGCGCTGGATAATTAAGGGCTCGTTTGAAGCATACCCTGCCGGCCAAAATCGGATCATTTCCAATATATTCGGGCATCCCATTGAGCAACCCGCAATTGGGATTGTATCTTTTAAAATGGGTGGTAAATCCTATGCATTGGAAGCCCATATGGAGGGGCCAAAACGCACCATCATCTTTATGGATGGATCAACAGGAAATGAGACTTATAGCGGCGGGAGAGAATTATATTTTGATCCGCCGGACAAGAATGGAAACGTAACGATCGATTTTAATAAAGCATTCAATTTCCCCTGTGCCTATAATGATTTTACTACCTGTCCCGTACCGCCATCCATAAATCATTTGAATCTACAAATCACCGCCGGAGCAAAGGCGTATAAAAAAAGGTAAGGGTCATTCGAATGCTTGCTTTCGGATGTTAAAGTTGATGTGATTACAATCCGAACCAGAAGATTTATTTTACCACATGCAGTTTTCTTCCCATACCAATCACAAAAAATATAATTGCTCCAATTTAACTAAAATTGGAATCAGCTATTCAGACTTAGGAGATCCTCCTTGTAAAGCTACATCTTTCCATGTTTTACCGAATCTTACTTCCATTTTATTAGGACTGATTCTTCCTCCAACAACATTGCCTTTTAACCGAACCGTTTGGGCAGCATAGTCTGCATAACCGGGGCTTGGACCAATGATAACAAATATATTTCCATCTTTATCCAATAGACCGGCAGGTGTTCCCCTCGTCATACAGCGGGAAGCACAAGATTTATGTCCTTCTCCACTTGCACCGCGGGAAGTGTAACAGACGAGGTCTACGACTTCACCTTCAATTAGTTGCTTTTCTGGTTTTTGCTTTTTAGATGCATCTTGTGCCTGCAAGAACACACATGCCATTAATATGACTGCAAATAAAGTGATCCATTTATTTTTCTTATTCATGATTTGCTCCTATTAAATATGAGATTGAAACGATTCATGCAGGAACTTACACAGATTTAGAGGACCATGAGTTGATCTCTTTTATAAACAAAAAAGCCCCGCAATAAGCGGGGCTTTTAATTTCTTCTAATTCAAATAAATCTAAATCAGAAATCGAATACCAAATTCTAATTTAGTATCTTGGGCGAGAAGGTCTTTCTTCTCTTGGACGGGCTTCGTTTACTTTCAATTCACGACCTTCAAGTTCTTTACCGTTCATTGCTTGAACAGCAGCTTCACCTTCAGTCTGGTCAGCCATTTCGACAAAACCAAATCCTTTGGAACGGCCTGTTGCACGATCAGTGATGATGCGTGCGCTATCGACTGTACCAAATTCACCAAAAGCAGCTTCTAAACCGCTTTCATCTAATTGAAAGGAAATATTCCCTACATATATATTCATTTATCTATCCTTTTCAGGGCTATTAATACCTGAATCTTGTTAATACGAATAATGCATTACTGCACTATATCACCTTGATATTATTTTTTCTTCGAGAGTGGAGATATGTAAAGCTCAACTATAAAGATCATTTATATCCTTAGTGACGTTGGGAATTTACCCTTTATATTTAATACAACCTAAAAAACTTTTCACTCCTACTTTTACTCGAAAATCATAGATTTATTACCGTTGTTCCATTTTAATATTCACAAATAATCCCCTACCAATGAGGGCGTTTTTATCAGAGAATAATTTTAAATGTTAATTATCTTTTAATAAAATTAAGATTTTGAACGGCACCAACTGGAATCGTCAGGATAGAATCTGAAATTGTTCCATAGTATTGATAGGTAACGCTGACTTGCCTAGGCGGAAAACTGGCTGAGATACCATCGCCATAAAAAGTTTGGATACTATATTCCATATCTATCAAAGACCATCTAACGTTCATTGTATCATCTTTAATACAATCAGAAGAATTATTGGTTTTATAAGATACATAAGAGCTGTTTACATCTTCTAAAAATTCAAAATATGCTTTCTGATTACAATTATCAGCATAATGAATTTCATTATCATTCCTGTAACTATAGTAAAACCACTTACCAATGATTGGGTCTGTGACTTCTATGGGTTCCGTAACATCATTGTTGCTACAAGAAATTAGAAATAAAATGAGATAGAGGCGTTTCATAAAGTTAACAAATAACAGATTTATAGTTTCTTAGAATAGTCGACAGTAGCCAACACCCAACAGCCTACGATTTTACCATCTTTAATAGCTGGTTTATATCTTGCCATTTGTAAATCTTTTTTAATTTGTTTTTCTAATAAATTGTAATATTCTGAATCTGATGAAAGGCCGTATATATTTGTAAAATCATGCCTTATTTTACCTTCTTCGGTTATGTAATAAGATATTGTGACTCGAGAGGATTTAAAATAAGGCCAACCTTCAGGTAAATTAAATCTTAAATTTTTAAAAATCATTTCTTTAGGTGGTATATCACATTCTGATACATCCCATAAACAAAAAGCCCCTGTCGTGAAACAAGGGCTTTAGACGGTGGGCGTTGAGAGATTCGAACTCCCGACTTCCTCCTTGTAAGGGAGGCACTCTGACCAGCTGAGTTAAACGCCCATAATTTTAAATGAACAAGATCGTTTACGAAGCTGGTTAGTACCAGCTGCCTGTCCGCCGTAATTCCGATTTATTGGAACGAAGGCGGAAGTTAAACGCCCGTAAATTCATGAATCTTAAAAGGTAAAAATCACCTCTCAAATTCGGCGAAAAAGTTACGCTACCTTTTTAGTCTTTGAAGAAGATTTTTTAGATTTAATCCGACCGTTTAAACCGGGGAGAGCAATATCAATCACATCCATCATTTCTTTGGCAAAATGGAAGTTAAGATCTTTTTTAATGTGCTCTGGAATGTCTTCTAAATCTTTGCGGTTATGATCGGGAAGAATAATTGTTTTAATTCCCGAACGATGGGCAGCAGTTACTTTTTCTTTTACGCCACCAATCGGCAACACATTCCCTCGCAGGGTAATTTCCCCTGTCATGGCAACGCGATCTTCAACCGACTGTCCTGTCAGCAACGAAACGATGGACGTAAACATACCCACACCGGCAGAGGGACCATCCTTTGGAATTGCACCTGCAGGTACATGAACGTGAATATCGGTCTTTTCATTGAAATTTTCATCCAAGCCCAGAATATCTGTGTGTGAGCGGACGTAAGTCATAGCGGCGGTGGCAGATTCTTTCATCACATCACCCAGTTGACCGGTTAAGGTAAGGTTACCCTTTCCTTTCATTTTGGATGCTTCAATAAACAGAATGTCTCCACCAGCTGCTGTCCAAGCTAAACCGGTAACTACACCAGGCTTGGTTGTTCTTTCTGCAATTTCAGAGTAGAACCGTGCTGCGCCTAAATATTCCGTTACTTTCTTTTTATTGACCTTAATCTTTTTTGACTTTTTTTCAATTTTATCTCTGGCCACTTTCCGAAAAACATTGGCAATCTCACGCTCAAGATTTCTTACTCCCGCCTCTCTCGTATATGAATTGATCAATTCTTTCACAGCCGAATCGTCCATGGAGACATCTTTTTTAGTCAATCCATTTTCATCCACCTGTTTTGGGATCAAATGTTTTTTAGCGATCAGAACTTTTTCATCCATGATATAGCCGGAGAAATCGATAATCTCCATCCGGTCTCTCAATGCCGGCGGGATGGGATCCTGGTAATTAGCAGTGGCAATGAACATAACTTTACTCAGGTCAAAATCCACTTCCAAATAATGGTCTGCAAATGTACTGTTTTGCTCTGGGTCTAAAACTTCTAACAATGCGGAAGAAGGGTCGCCACGAAAGTCCATACCCAGTTTATCAATCTCATCCAGCATGAATACGGGATTGCTCGTTCCTGCTTTTTTCAGGGATTGAATGATCCGACCTGGCAATGCACCAATATAAGTTCTACGATGACCGCGTATCTCCGCTTCATCACGCACACCACCTAATGACATACGTACAAATTCACGCCCCATAGATCGCGCAATCGAACGGCCCAATGATGTTTTTCCCACCCCCGGAGGCCCCGCAAAACACAAGATTGGCCCGCGAACGCCTGCTTCTGGGTCTTTTTTCATTTTAAGCGCTCGAACAGCTAAATATTCTAAGATTCTTTCTTTAACTTTGTCTAGCCCATAATGGTCATCATCCAAAATGGTTTTTGCATCGGATATATTAATGTTGTCTTCTGAGGTTACAGACCAAGGCAATTCTGTTAGCCAATCCAAATAAGTCCTGGAAACAGTATATTCCGGTGATTGAGATGGAATTTTCGAAAGTCGGTCTAATTCCTTAAGTGCCACTTTTTCTGCCTCTTCGGGCATCTTAGCTTCTTTAATTGCCTCTTCAATATCTTTTATTTCAACCTGGGATTCATCCTCACCTAATTCCCGTTTGATGGCTTTCATTTGCTCACGCAAATAATATTCCCGTTGGGATTTGCTAATTTCATCATGCACTTCTGTTTGAATTTCTTCGCCCAGTTTGATACGTTGAATTTCTTTGGTTAAAATTTTGATTGCTTTTTCAACCCGTTTTTTTACATCTAGTTCTTCCAATATCTCCTGTTTTTCAGGGTTAGAAACTGTAAGCAATGAAACGGTTCTGTCGGCCAATCGTGATGGCTTCTGGATGTTGGATAACATGCCCGTGTGCTCTTCACTCAGGTTGGGCGCTACCTGGATCAAATCACCGAATACCTGGCGAAGATTACTTCCCATGGCATCGAGTTCTATATCATCCGTCGGAGAAGTGTCTGCAACACGTTGAACAGCAGCACGATAATATGGTTCTTTTTCTTTATAGGATAAAATTTTAACGCGATCGATCCCTTGGACAATGGCGGATTTACTATTGTCCGGCATATCAAAAACTTTCAGGACAACCGCGAGCGTTCCAAAAGAGTATAAATCTTCTGGGCTAGGATCTTCTATGGAGCCATCTTCCTGGGCCACCACAACAATATGCTTGCTCTTGGGTGGCAATTCGTTAATTAGCTTCAGGGATTTATCCCTGCCGATGTAAATCGGAATTACTTGCTGCGGAAATAATACCGTATTCCGCAAAGGCATTACAGGATAAGTTTCGCTTTCTTCCAGCAAATCTTCGTTTAAATCTTTTTCAAATTCGTCGCTCATGACATTCCTTAATTTAAGTCAGACATAGTTGAGTCAAACTTTGTGCCATCAATAATACTTTGCTTTTATGACGTAAAAACATCAATTTTCACCAATTTCTCTGCCATATCGGTTTACTTTGGTAAGATATGACAAGAGACACAGTTTTCCCGAAATTCGTGGGGCATCTTTTTTACCTGCATTACGCCAGACCCAAAATTCATTTCTCGCTCCGTTGCATGACACTTCAAACAGGTACTTTCATCAATGAACTGCATGTGGGCCACAAAATTCGAAAGTTTTGGTGGTACCTTTCCATCAACCAAGATTAAGGGTGCTTCTGATTCAGTAATATCGGCTTCAGCAATTTCAGATTCAGGAATAGGAGCGATTCCCTGGTCCCCGTAAACCATCCAAACTAAAATAAATCCAGATACCACAACCAAACTATAGATTAAATTTTTATATTGATTCATATTATTACCTTTGCTAGTCGCGCTTGTTCATCTGCATGGTAAGAACTCCGCACCAATGCACCTGATTCCACTACACGAAAACCCAATTCTAATCCTATCCTTTTGTAATCTTCAAATTCTTCATCTTCAACATAACGATTCACAGGTAGGTGATTCTTGGTCGGTTGTAAATATTGACCAATGGTAAAAATCTCTACACCCAAATCCACCACTTCTTTCATAGTTTCAACTACCTCGCTTTTTGATTCACCAAGACCAACCATCATGCTTGTTTTGGTCAGCAACCCATAATCCACTGATTGTTTCAAAACATCTAGGCTTCTAGACCAAACTGACTGTGCGCGGACTTGTCGGCTAATCCGTTCGATGCATTCTACATTGTGAGAAAAAATCTCTGGCGCTGCTTCAAATACTGTTTCCAATGCCGGTTTGAATCCTTGAAAATCAGGCGTCAAAACTTCAACGGTACATTCAGGGACGTGGTGGTGAATTTGTTTAATTGTCTCTGCCCAAATCTTTGAACCATAATCACCTTTTAGATCATCCCGATCTACTGAGGTAATCACGACATGACTCAAATTCATTTTCTTCACCGCCATTGCCGTTCGCACCGGTTCCATCTCATCCAGGACTTGAGGCTTTCCTGTATTCACAGAACAGAATCCACATGAACGAGTACAAGTATTCCCGAGAATCATAATAGTGGCTGTACCGCGGCCCCAGCATTCATAAATATTGGGACAGCGAGCTTCTTCACAAACAGTATTGAGTTTGTTGGTACTCACAACCTCCTGGACGAATTTGTAATCCTCCCCGTATTGCAGACGAATTTTTGGTTTTTTGGAAATGGTTCTTTTGGCGGTTATTTCCATCAATCCACTTTCTGAAATAGGTAAATCATATATCGTTTGTATTTTCTAAAATCATCACTTTCGAGTAATGAGAATTGTTTCAGCTTTTTATTTACTTTTTTACCAAATGCTTTTTTAATTACCTTTAAAATAAAAGGATGCTTTTTATCCAAATAGTTTGAAGAGAACTCTACCGTTGGATAAATGAACCGCTCCATGAATGCTTTAGCACCATCCAAGGTTGGCATGGTATTCTCTGTTTGATCATATTCGCGAATTAGTTTAAAACCATATTCTTTTGCTTTTTCCATATAGATTTTTTCATCATGAGCGGCCTTGATATGCCAATCACCGCTACCATCATTGTGATGAAGAAAATAATCGGAGGCCAAAAGGTAGCCCCCATCTCTAATGGTTTTTCGAGCTGTTTTCCACCCCGTCTCAATCTGGATATAACAAGCACTTTCACTCTCCAGCACTAGGTCATATTGTTTTTCCGGTTCGAAATCCTCAAACTTCGTCCGGTGAAATTTTACCTCACCATTATATTTTTTCGCAAATACACTTTCTTGGTATTCATCTGGAGACAATGCTTCTACTGAATACCCTTGCGATAAAAGATAACTGGAATTGCCACCGATTCCTGCGCCCACATCTAGGACAGTTTTCACATCCTCGGGAATGAAGGAAGTCAAGTGTTCGATATAGCGTCCCTGGGCAGCCACCATTTCATCTAAAGAAATATTATCCACATTCACATTTTCAGGATGATCCCAAAATCCATAGTGTAGATAGGGCGAACGGATCGATTCTGAATAGAGTTTTAATACGTGATCAATAGGCATTAGATTATGTTTTCTAAATTAATGTTTTCAATATTTTGCCTGACAGATTCGATAAATTGACTGCCGCCGGCACCATCTACCAATCGATGATCAAACCCTAAGGATAAGAACATCATACTTTTGATCCCTATTGTATCCCCTTCGTTTGTTTCAATCACCACAGGCCGTTTTTTCACCACACCCACACCGAGGATTCCCACGTTTGGTTGGTTGATAATTGGTGTTCCCATAGTAACATTGAATACGCCAAAATTGGAAATGGAAAATGTGGATCCCTGGAGTTCATCGGGGTTCAATTGTTTGTTGCGAGTACGCACGGCCATATCTCTCACCTTACGGCATAACCCAAGAAAATTAAGCTCTTCACATCTGGCCATAACAGGAACCATGAGACCTTTATCCACAGCCACGGCCATTCCAATATTTACATTTTTATGATAAATAATCGCTGATCCATCGATGGATGCATTCATATCTGGATTGGCAGTCAATGCCTTAACGCAAGCCTGTATTATGAAAGGTGTGTAGGTAAGTTTATATCCTTCCTTTTTATAGAAAGCATCTTCCTGGGAATTAACATAATTCACAATAGCGGACATATCTACTTCTGTCATGACATAAACATGGGCCGATGTTTCTATACTTTTTCGCATATGACCAGCAATCAGTTTGCGCATATGATCCATTTCAACTCTGGCTTCATCACCAGTGAATGCCGGTGCAGTTGCCGGTTTCGGGATACTGCTTTGTTGTTGAGGCGCTGGTGCGGCAGTGCGACTTTCCAAATATTTTAAAATATCCAGTTTGGTCACTCGACCGCCTTTGCCTGAACCGGAAATGGTCATCAGTTCTTCAAAACCAATACCATTTTCTGCAGCAATTTTATTAACCACTGGTGTAATAAATTTCTTTTCCCCTGAAGCCTGTATTGGAGGTCGTGTTTGAGTCACTGGTTTTGGCGCTTCTACAGGTTTTTCAACAATGGGGTCAGGTTCAACCACCGGCTTTTCTTTCTTTGGTGGCGATGCAATCGGTTTCGCTGCGCCGGCCTCTGTTTCAACCCGTGCAATAACAGCACCCACATCCAGTACATCATTGGGCTCGGCGAGGATTTCAACAAGGACACCAGCTGTTGGACTGGGAATTTCAGAATCTACTTTATCTGTGCCAATCTCCAATAAAATTTCGTCCAATTCTATGGCATCACCCACTTTTTTGCGCCATTCTATAATGGTGCCTTCAGTAATTGATTCACCCATTTTTGGCATAACAACATCTACAATCATCAGTACTCCAGTAATTCTTTTAGCGCAGTTTGAATATTAAGGGTTTGGGGAAGAATCTCTTCTTCTAAAAACCAGTTAAAAGGCACATGGCAGTCCGCTGAACCTACCCGTTTTATGGGGCCATCCAAGTCTTCAAAATGTCGTTCGGCAATGATTGCTGCAATTTCTGCCCCTGGACCGTTGGTTAAATTATCCTCATGAACCACTAAAACTTTACCAGTTTTTTCAACGGATGCACTGATTGTTTTTTCATCCAGTGGATTGAGTGTCCGCAGGTCAATGATTTCCACAATCCCAGGATCAATGCCTTCTTTTTTAACCGCTTCGATAGATTTTTGCACCATGGCACCCCAGGTTATAATGGTTAAAACAGCGCCTTCTTGCAATACTCGCGCTTTACCAAATGGCAGTATATAATTTTCGTCCGGCTCTGGTGTCGCCGCAAATCCCTGGCGGTATAGTCCTTTATGTTCCATAAATAACACAGGATCATCCATCCGGCAAGCCGCTTTTAGCAATCCCTTGGCATCTGCCGCATTTGATGGATAGGCAATTCGAATTCCCGGAATATGCATAAAATATCCATCGATTGATTGGCTGTGACAAAGTCCGCCGTGAATATACCCACCTACAGGAACGCGAATCACAACGGGGCAACTCCAGGCATTATTTGATCGGTAGCGCATGGTGGACAATTCATTCCTAATCTGCATCATTGCCGTCCATATATAATCACCAAACTGTATCTCAATAACGGGCTTCCACCCTGCGCAAGCCATGCCAATTCCAGTCCCAACAATAGATGCTTCAGCTAATGGAGAGTTAAAAACACGATCTTTTCCATATTTATTTGTAAGTCCCCGGCTCGCCGTAAATACACCACCCTTGGGATCCGCAACATCTTCTCCAAATATCACCATTTTATCATTTTTCCCCATCTCTTCAGAAAGGGCATGATTGATAGCATCCACCAATACAACTTTTTCGCTGATTTCATTAAAGTTGGTTTCTTCTAAAGCCGGTTCATGGGAATAAATATAATCCATAGCTGTTGATTTCTCAGGATGCTCTTGCTGTTCCGCCCACTCTGTTTCTTTATCTACAAGAGTTTTGACTTCATCACGGATCTTATCAAATTCTTTTTGTTGAATAGTTTTCCCTTCGATGCAGGCTTCTTCAAACCGTAAAATTGGATCCCTTTTTCTATCAGTTTCAAGATCTTCTTCTGAGCGGTACTTTCGTTGGTCATCAGAAGAGGAATGAGGTAATAATCGTACAACATTGGAAACAATAACTGAAGGACCTTTCCCTTTTCGAGCACGATCCACTGCTTTTTGAAAAGCCAAATGAGTCTCAAAAAAATCTGTTCCATCTACATTATAACGAGCCAAATTTTGGTAACCAGCCACCATGGAATAAACCGATCCGCCAGAAGTTTGTTCAGAAATATGAACACTAATAGCATACTCATTATCTTCTACATGAAAAATAATCGGAAGCTTTTCCCGACTGGCCCAGTTCAACGCTTCATGGAATTCACCCTGGCTTGTAGTCCCCTCACCAGAGGACACATAGACCACTTCCTTTTTCCCTTCCCACTTTCGGGTCAAAGCCGAACCAACAGACTGTAAAAATTGGGTGCCAGTGGGACTGGATTGACTCACGATTCGTAATTCTTTATCCCCAAAATGCTGGGGCATTTGGCGACCACCGGATGCAGGATCATCCTTCCGCGCCAAAAATCCCAATAAATGATCTTTACTCGTCACCCCAAGACCCAAGGTCAAGGCCGCATCCCTGTAATAGGGATATATCCAATCTTCACCCGGTTTCAAATTTGAAGATGCAGCCAACTGGGCTGCTTCATGACCAGAGCAAGCAATATGAAAAAACGATTTCCCTTGCCGTATCATAATCATCATTTTTTCATCCAACCGCCGGGCCAGAACCATCTTTCGGTAAATCTCTAATAATTCTTTTTTCTGGAATCCATGCAATCTTGGCATCAATTCACCTCTACTATTTCCTGCATATGAAATACATCATTAAATGATTGTGTTATCTTGTTTTTCACTAAGGATAAATCTTGTTTTCCCCCCAGAACCTTTTCCATGGATGTGACACCATATTCAAAAATACCGCAGGGAATTATCCCCCCATAATAATTGAGATCTGTATTCACGTTAAGAGCAAACCCATGCATCGTAACCCAACGGGAGATTCGAACACCTTGGGCGCCAATCTTTTCATCACCAACCCAAACACCAGTTAGCCCTTCTTTCAATCCTGCCTCAATACCATAAGTGAATAACGTATCGATCATCATTTGTTCTAAAGTTCGCATATACCAACTGACATTTTTTTTAAATCGGTGAAGATCCAAAATCGGATATCCCACAATTTGCCCAGGACCATGAAAGGTAATATCGCCACCTCGTTCTACGTTGAATACTTTTGCATCTTTTGGCGCTGATTGAAGCAAATGATTTTCATCCGCGTTTTTGCCTAACGTATAGACTGGTTCATGCTCTACAAATATCAATGTATCTGGCGCCTGTCCTATTAACACTTTTTGGTGGTATTCCTTTTGGAAATCCCAAGAAGATTGGTAATCCATTTGGCCTAAGTCTATGACTTTAATTTGGTTTTTCATTCTTAGTTATAATTGTGACAATGAGCTTGACGAAGCATTACTGATGAACACTCTGGCCAAATGCATCCAAGGCCGCTTCCATGACCGCTTCCGATAAAGTGGGATGGGCATGAACCGTCATTGCAATTTCTTGCCAAGTTGTTTCCAACGCCTTGGCCACACCTAGTTCGGCGATTAATTCAGTCGCTTCGCTGCCCACAATGTGGCAACCCAACAATTCGCCATATTTGGCGTCAAAAATAATTTTTACAAACCCAGTGGATTCTCGGATTGCCAGAGCTTTTCCGCTGGCACGAAAATCAAATCGTCCTACTTTAATATCATGTCCCATTTCTTTGGCTACCGCTTCTGTCATTCCCAAGGAGGCCACTTGAGGCTGACAATAAGTACATCCGGGAATATTTGAATAATCCACTGGATGAGCGTTCTCACCGGCAGCATGCTCCGCCGCTACATGGCCTTGGGCCGATGCTACATGGGCCAACCAAGGCGGTCCCGAGACATCACCAATGGCATAAATATTGGGGACGGAAGTTTGATTAAATTCATTAATTGTGATGGCGCCCCGGTCTGTTTTGACTCCAATATCATCTAGACCAATATTCTCAATATTCCCCGTGACCCCAACTGCATTCAAAACAATATCCGCATCAATGGTTTGGCTCTTTCCACCCTTTTCAGCATGAACCTTCACTCTGGTTTTTAGCTTCTCAATTTGGGTCACTTTTGTTTCTGTGTAAATCTTAATGCCGGATTTTTTAAAACTTTTTTCCACTTCTTTAGAGACATCCACATCTTCTACTGGGAGGATGTTGGACATCATTTCAATTAGGTGAATCTGAGTGCCATATTCATTATAAAAATAGGCGAACTCTGCCCCAATCGCACCGGCGCCGATAATGACCATTTTCTTCGGCGGCTCCTTTAAAATCATGGCTTCTTTGGAGGTAATCACCTGTTTCCCGTCCGGCTCCATTCCTGGAAAAATTCTTGGCCGCGCCCCAGTGGCAATAATAATACTGTCCGCTTTTACCGAATCGTTCTTTTTGCCATTGGTCACTTCAATTTCATTGGCGGATTTCAATACTCCTCTACCGTTGATATGGGTAATCTTATTTTTCTTCATCAAGAATTCGATTCCCTTAGAAAGACGGTTGGAGACATCACGACTTCGTTTGATTGTTTTACTAAAATCCACATCATATTCCGGAATATTAATCCCAAACTTTTTACTATTTTTCACATAATGGAGAATTTCAGCATTTTTCAACAATGCTTTGGTGGGGATACATCCCCAATTCAGGCAAACACCACCCAAATTATCTTCATCTATAATGACTGTATTTTTACCCAATTGGGCCGCACGAATGGCAGCAACATACCCCCCGGGGCCACCGCCTAAAACAGCAATATCAAATTTTACCATAGTCTTTTTCTACTTTTGCAATCCGAACAATATATTTTTCATACCAAATCGCCTTACCGCGTTTTTTAACTATTTTATGTTCGCTGTGATTGCGCCATGCTTTAATGGATTCTTTATCTTTCCAATAGACCGATGTAATACCAAACCCATTAGATTCACGCACTGATTCTACCCCTAAGAATCCAGGCATATTTTGTGCAAGTTCAGACATTCGAGTTGATGCTGTATCATATTCTTCCTTTTCTTCAAGTGTATGAATCGAGGTAAAAATGACCGCATAATATGGTGGTTTTGGTGTATTGGCTAGGCTCATTTTATTTTCCTATAATGCTTAAAAATTCTGCTCGCGTTTCTGCCGATTTTCTGAATTGACCCAACATGGCAGATGTGGATGCATAACTATTTTGTTTTTCAACACCGCGCATTTGCATACAGAGATGACGGCCTTCCATGACAACGGCTACGCCAACTGGATCAAGTACTTCTTGTAGCGTATTAGCTACTTGAGATGTCAACCGTTCCTGCAATTGAAGTCTGCGGGAAAACATATCAACAATTCGGGGAATTTTTGAAAGGCCAATCACTTTCCCATCGGGCAAATAGCCCACATGGGCTCTACCAAAAAATGGAATCATATGGTGTTCACACATGGAAAAGAATTCAATGTCTCGAACAACGATTAGCTCACTACAATCTTCGTGAAAAACTGCGTCATTTATAATATCATTTAAATTGGCGCGGTAACCTTGAGAAAAATATTCCCAAGATTTGGCAACGCGCGTTGGTGTTTTTACCAACCCTTCCCGTTTTGAATCTTCCCCGATAATTTCGAGTAAATCCTTGGTAATGTTTTCTAACCGATCAAAATTTTTCGTCATAGTTATGCCTCTTCTGCAAATGAATGTTTAGCCCAATCGACTTCATCAGGATCTTCGTGGATTTTATCCTTCAAAGCCCATACCCCTAGGTAAAACAATGGTGTATCCAATAATGCCACCAATACCTTGAACATAAATCCGTTAGCCAATAAGGGCCAGAATCTTACCCAATCTATGGCGCCGGCCGTACATAACAGAATCAATACGGCTGATGTATCCACCAATTGGGAGACGATTGTTGAACCATTATTCCTTAGCCAAAGATGTTTTCCTTTGGTGAGCCTTTTCCAAAAATGAAATATTCTGATGTCAATATATTGGGCCGCTAAATAAGCCACCATGGATGCAAATACTGCCGGTCCAAATAATCCAAATACTTTTGTGAATGTTTCATCTCCCACCGGGGACCATTCGGTTTGGGGCACAAAGTTGGCAAGGATAACGACACCCATAACAAATACAGAAGCCACCAATCCCGATAACACAACCTGGTTGGCTTTCTTTTTTCCGTACAATTCTGAAATGAGATCCGTGACCAAGAATGTAACCGGATAGGGAAGTATGCCTACGGACAATTCAAAAGTATAAAGGCCGAACGGTGTCCATGTAAAAAATTTTTGGAAGATAAGGTTTGCGCTAATCAGTGAGGCAATAAAGATGCCCGTCAAAATGAGGAAAAGTCGGTTTTTAAAGTCCATTAACTCGCGGAGCTCGGACCGTAATAATCAGTAAAAATAGTGGGTGTTTCCCGGAGTCGAATTCTATGTAGTTTGGCCCCTTTCAATCGGGGGGCAATCTGTTCCCAAATGAACTGAACCAAGTTTTCAGAACTGGGCTGTTTATCCTTGAACCAATCCACTTCTTTTTCAATTTGGCTATGATCCAATATATCGATTACATGTGTTTCAACAATTTTCTTCAAGTGGCCCAAGTCAACAATGAATCCTGTTTCGGGATTAATCTCACCGGTCACCATGACCTCTAATGTATAGTTATGTCCATGGACTTTTGAATCGGGACCAAACACATCCCAGTTTTTTTCATCCGTCCAGTCCCCATGACCGTATTGATGGGCGGCGTTGAAATAGAAAACTTTGGTTAAATAGGGATTGTTCATTTTTTTATTGTATGCTACAAATATTATTGAAGGTATAATTTAGGCTATTGCCCTCTGTGGACAAAAGGATTATGGTTACAATTTAAAAGAAAAACGTCTCAGAAATTCTGAGCATTTATTTTCCGACAATCATCCATGTTTGTCGTTGTTATATACGAAGCCTTAGGAATCGTCAAACAGGGATGTTTGACGGACCGGCTAATTCTTCAACTCTAGAATTAAGTACTTTTTTGTCTATTGTATTAAATAACCGATAATTAAAACTATCTCTTAACGCCTGCCAACTGGCTTCAATGATATTTTCTGAAACGCCTACAGTTGACCACGATTCTTCTCCATCACTACTTTCAATCAACACACGAACCTTCGATTCGGTGCCGGCGCGCTCATCCAAAACACGCACTTTATAATCCACCAGTTTTACGTCATCGATTTCAGGGTAAAATCGAACCAATGCTTTTTTAAGCGCCAGATTTAATGCATTTACAGGCCCGACGCCGTCGGCAATTGTATGTTCAATTTCTCCATCTACAATTACTTTCAGCATCGCATCAGCACGCTTGTGCCCATCCTCATCATAATTCACATTGATGCGTGAATCCAATACATCAAAGAATGGTTTATAAGCGCCTAACTCTTCTTGTAGAATTAGTTCAAATGATGCTTCCGCTCCATCAAACTGGTATCCCGCATGTTCCAAAGACTTTATCCGATCCACAACCTTTTTGGTGAGTGCTTTGTCTCCATTGAGACGCACCCCCAGCTCCGATGCTTTATAGCGGACGTTACTCTGTCCGGAAAGGTCAGAAACCAAAACGCGTCTTTGGGCCCCCACTATTTCCGGTTCAATATGTTCATACATGGCGCTATTTTTCAGGACGGCACTTACATGAATGCCACCCTTATGGGCGAAGGCAGATCGGCCCACATATGCCGCCCGCTGATCCGGTGCCAAATTCATCACCTCCGATACATAATGAGATAAAGAAGAAAGTTTGGATAAATCTAAATTTTGGACCGGTTTCAAACCCAGTTTCAAAACGAGATTAGGAATAATACTCATAAGGTTGGCATTCCCACAGCGTTCACCCAATCCATTAATCGTCCCTTGCACATGACCCACCCCAGCCTCAACGGCTACCAAAGTATTAGCCACCGCCATTTCACTATCATTATGGGCATGAACACCTAAGGGGGCGCTGATGGTTTTCTTAGTGGTTGAAATAATCTGAGAAATTTCTGAAGGTAGTGAACCACCATTGGTGTCACATAATACGACAGTGTCGGCTCCAGCTTTCTCGGCTGCTTTTACCATACGGAGTGCAAATTCAGAATCATCTTTATATCCATCGAAGAAATGTTCTGCATCAAAAATGACATGGCGTCCTTCAGATTTTAAGAATCGAATGGATTCATAGATTAATGCTTCATTCTCTGATTCATCCAGTTCCAATCCAATTTCAGAATGAAGTTTCCATGATTTGCCAAATAATGAAACTACGGATGTTTCAGCCACTAACATGGCATTCAGGTTGGCATCTGATTTTACTTTATCAGGGAAACGGGCTGTGGAACCAAAAGCACAAATTCGTGCAACCTCTAATTTTTCTTCCCGAATCCGTTTAAAAAATGCTTCATCCTTTGGATTACTCCCGGGCCATCCTCCTTCGATAAAATCTACCCCAAATTCATCAAGACGTAACGCAATTCTGATTTTATCCTCAACGGAAAGGTTAACGCCCTCTCCTTGGGTTCCATCTCTTAAAGTGGTATCAAATATTTCAAATATTCTTGGTTTCATCAGAGAACCAAATCCTCAAATACCCATGGATTAAAATTCCGGTGCTTTTCTTCGAAAGATTGAATTTTATCTTTCATTCCCATTGTTTGATCTATTTCATCTAAACCATGCAAGAGACAGAGTTTTTTATATTCATCAATTTCAAATGAAATGGATTCACTATTGGAGTGTTGAATTGTTTGGTCTTTCAGATTAATCGCCAATTCAAATCCAGTAGTTTGATCAACAGTTTGAAAAAGTTCATCAACTTGAAAATCACTTAATACAATGGGCAGCAATCCATTTTTGAAACAGTTATTGTAGAAAATGTCCGCAAAACTGGGGCCAATGATGACACGGAAACCATAATCTTGAATGGCCCATGGGGCATGCTCACGACTGGAGCCGCAACCATAATTTTCTCTCGTTAATAAAATCGAAGCGCCTTGGTAGCGATCCTGGTTTAAGACAAAATCCGGATTCAATGGTCGATTTTTACAGGGCATTCCCGGTTCACCCTTGTCCAAATAACGCCATTCATCAAAAAGGTTGGGACCAAATCCAGTCCGTTTGATTGATTTCAAAAACTGCTTCGGAATGATGGCGTCCGTATCCACATTGGGACGATCGATAGGCGCAACTAATCCAGTAAAATTTAAAAATTTATCCATAATTATAACGCCTTCAGCATTTCTCTTACATCAACAAAATGGCCGTGAACAGCGGCAGCGGCTGCCATGATTGGACTCACCAAATGGGTGCGTCCCCCTTGTCCTTGTCGTCCTTCGAAATTTCTATTGGATGTAGAAGCACATCGCTCCCCCGGTTCCAGTCGATCAGCATTCATGGCTAAACACATGGAGCACCCCGGTTCACGCCATTCGAATCCAGCATCCACAAATACTTTGTCCAGTCCCTCAGATTCAGCTTGATTTTTCACTTCTCCTGATCCGGGAACAACCATAGCCAACTTGATTGTTTCGGCCACCTTTTTTCCCTTTACAATTTGGGCTGCGGCACGCAAATCCTCAATGCGAGAATTGGTGCAAGAACCAATAAACACCTTATCCAATTTATAATCGGACAATGAGCCACCATCAGAAAGTCCCATATAATCCAGTGCATTTTCAATACCATTTTGGCCGGTCATTGGTATGGCTTCACCTACGTCCAGTCCCATCTCTGGGGATGTGCCCCAAGTGATTTGGGGTATAATGCCGTCCGCATCCAATTCGATAATAGTGTCGAATTTGGCATCTGTATCCGAAGAAAGTGTTTTCCAATAAGTCACAGCCAAAACTAATTGAGTGCCCTTTGGGGCAAAAGGCCGACCTTTTACATATTCAATTGTTTTTGCGTCGACAGCAATAAGCCCTGCACGGGCACCAGCTTCGATGGCCATATTACATACTGTCATCCGCTCTTCGATTGATAAAGCTTGAATCGTTTCTCCTGCGAATTCAATGGTATGACCCGTGCCGCCTGCAGTGCCAATTTTTTTAATAATGGCCAAAACCAAATCCTTGGCGGTCACCCCTTTTTGCAAATCTCCATCTACCTTTATCAACATATTTTTGTATTTGCGCTGAACTAGACATTGGGTAGCCATAACGTGTTCCACTTCAGATGTACCTATTCCAAAAGCTAAAGCACCTAAAGCACCATGCGTGGCCGTGTGTGAATCACCACATACGATAGTCATCCCCGGCAAGGTTGCACCCTGCTCAGGCCCCACCACATGAACGATTCCTTGGCGGTCATCATCCATGGGAATATAGGGTACACCGAAGTATTTACAGTTTTCTACCAATGTATCAACTTGTAGGGCAGAAATAGGGTCTGCAATTCCTTGCTCTCGATTCTTAGTTGGAATGTTATGATCCGCCACCGCAAGATTTGCTGATGTCCGCCATGGTTTTCGATTGGCCAAGCGAAGTCCTTCAAAAGCTTGAGGCGAGGTTACTTCATGAATTAACTGACGATCAATATACAGCAGTGCATTCCCATTGTCGTCTTCGTGGACCAAATGAGCATCCCACAATTTATCATATAGTGTTTTTCCCGTCATGTTTATGGTGCTGTCACAGCAGCAAGAAGTTCATTCACTTCGCTCTGAATGCTGTATTCATTAATGGCCTGTAGATATGCTTTGGCACTGGCTTCAACAATATCTGTAGAAACGCCGCGGCCGGAGAAAGATTGTTCACCATTTTTCAAACGGAGATGCGCTTCACCTTGGGCAGACCGCCCAACAGTTACGGAGCGTACTTGGTAAGATTCAATGTGGAATTTCGAATTCAACGCACGATCAATGGCATTGAAACAGGCATCCACCGGACCATCGCCCGTAGCAGATTCTTCCACCAATCTATCGTCAGACTTGATTCGAACTGTTGCAGTTGGAATTGTTGTTGTTCCAAGATTAACGTGAAGATAATCCAGGAAATGGCGGTAATCTTTTTGGACCACTTCTTGACCCATTAGGAGGCGCAGGTCGTCGTCAAATACTTCTTTTTTCTTATCGGCCAATTCCAGGAACCGTTGATATACCGAATTCAGCTCTTCCTCTGATGGATCAAACCCAATGGCTTTCAGACGAGAATCCAATCCATGACGACCAGAATGTCGGCCCAAAATAATTTTAGACTCATGGACTCCCACTTCTTCTGGATTAATAATTTCGTAGGTTTTGTTATCTTTCAACATACCATCCTGGTGAATACCCGATTCATGGGCAAACGCATTATCACCCACAATAGCCTTGTTAGGTTGAACAACCATACCCGTAAATGAAGACACCATACGACTGGCGTTAAATATCTCGGATGTATTTATTTTTGTTTCCACATCCCATAAATCTTCACGGACTGCAAGGGCCATGACAATTTCTTCCAAGGATGCATTCCCTGCTCTTTCACCAATACCATTGATGGTACATTCCACTTGGCGGGCACCGTTGGTTATGGCAGAAAGGGAGTTGGCTACGGCCAATCCCAGATCATTATGGCAATGGACACTAATTACCGCTTGATCAATATTGCTAACGCGCCGTTTTAATTCGGCAATTTTTTCACCAAACTCTAAGGGCATAGTATATCCAGTTGTATCTGGAATATTCACCGTTGTGGCACCGGCAGCGATGACTGCTTCTACAATTTCAGATAAATATCCAATATCGGTTCGTCCCGCATCTTCCGGGGAAAATTCCACATCATCTGTAAATGTTTTGGCTAATGCCACCGCATCACAAGAAATTTTTAAAATATGCTGACGTTTTTCTTCCAGAGTTTTTCCGTAACGGTCGCTGCCGAATTTTCCCATCATATGGATATCCGATGTGCCTGCAAAAGTATGGATTCGAAATGTTTCTGCATGCTTCAAAGCATCATAAGCAGCTTTCACATCTTTATCAACAGTTCGGGCCAACCCGGCCACCACCGTATCCACAGCATCGGCGATACGCTGTACCGCATCAAATTGCACTTTGGATGATACGGGGTATCCTGCTTCAATTACATCCACATTCAGTTTATTCAATTGCTTAGCGATCTCAATTTTTTCCACCAAGTTAAGAGAGCAACCGGGCGCTTGTTCCCCATCCCTGAGCGTTGTGTCAAAAATAACAATTTTATCCTTCATAAGACATCCTTACCATTTCAATAATTGAATCAGATTTGTCGGCGCATTTTTCCAAGATAAGATCACGCATACCGGTTGTACTTACTACGGAGGTATTGCGGGTGGCAATATCTTCCGTGCGAAAACCAAGTTCCAGCACTTCACTTATGGCATCATAGATCATGGTCGCTGCATCGGGTAAGTCAAATGTGTAATCCAGCATCATGGCGACAGAACCAATCATGGCCAATGGATTGGCCCGATTTTGTCCGGCGATCTCAGGCGCAGTTCCGTGGACCGGTTCATAGAGTGAATGTTTTTCTCCAAGACTTGCAGATGGGAGCATTCCCAGGCTTCCCGTGACCATAGCAGAAATATCACTAAGAATATCGCCAAATAAATTTTGGGTCACAATTACATCAAACTGTTTGGGATCCCGCACCAATTGCATGGCGGCATTATCCACATACATCTCGTTCAGAAAAACATCGGGATATTCTTTGTGGACTTCTTCAACAACATCCCGCCAGAATTGAGAACTTTCTAACACATTAGCTTTATGAACAGAAGTGACTCTGTTATCCCGTTTTCGTGCCAATTCAAACGCGGAGCGGGCAATACGTTCAACTTCTTTTCGTGAATAAGTGAGTGTATTCCATCCTTTATTTTTATCCATACCACGCGGTTTTCCGAAATAGATTCCACCGGTTAATTCACGCACAACCATTACATCCGCTTTTCGAATTACGCTGGGACGTAGGGAAGATGCTTCTAAAAGAGCATTGTATATTTTGGCGGGACGAAGATTGGCATAAAGTCCTAAGGATTCTCGCAACTTCAAAAGGCCTTGTTCCGGTTTATTCTCATGGGGCTGTGAATCCCATTTGGGTCCACCCACTGCGCCCAAAAGTACAGCGTCGGATTTTTTGCATTTTTCCAATGTTTCGTCCGTCACCGGTACACCATGTTTATCAATGGAACAGCCGCCGAATAATGCTTCTTCATAATCAAACTGCACACTGAATTCCTGGCCGACCAAATCTAAAACCTGAAGTGCCGGATCCATAATTTCTGGACCAATGCCATCCCCCGGTAAAACAGTTAATTGATAGGATTTCATAATACTATTCCTTATTTAAATATTTTCCGGTCTTAATGGGCGCAACTGTTTCCCCGCCTGCCACATTTCCTGGTTATTTACTTCCGCCAATTCTTTTTCCAATTGTTCGCGGTAGTCCGGCTTAGAGTTTGTTTCAATAGAGATTCGGGCTTCTTCGCCGCTCAATACACTTTGGTAACATTCTTCAATAACAGGTTTAATGGAATCTTTGAATTTTGGTGCCCAATCTAATGCGCCGCGCTGAGCTGTGGTGGAACAGTTGGCATACATCCAGTCCATACCTTTTTCAGCCACCAATGGATATAAACTCTGGAGTGCTTCTTCAATCGTTTCATTATAGGCTTCCGATGGTGAATGACCATGTTCTCTTAATACTTCATATTGTGCCAAAAAGGCACCTTGCAGTAGTCCCATTAAAACACATCGTTCACCAGTTAGATCGCTATGAACTTCCTTTTCAAAAGTAGTTTCAAACAAATGGCCTGAACCAAATGCAAAGGCAGTGGCAATACAGCGGTCTTTCGCATTTCCTGTATAATCCTGATGAATGGCAAAGGATGCATTAATGCCCCGGCCATCCAGAAAATGGTTTCGAACAGTTAATCCACTCCCTTTTGGAGCAACAAGGATTACATCAATATTTTCCGGCGGAATGATATGGGTATCCTCATGGAAAACAATACCAAAACCGTGGGAAAAATATATGGCATCCCCCTCATCTAAATTGTCTTTTACCATGGGCCATAGCTGGATCTGGGCCGCATCGGAGATTAAAAACTGGACGATGGATCCGCGCTTGGTCGCTTCTTCCAACTCAAATAAATTTTCACCTTCTACCCAGCCGTCAGCCAAGGCATTTTCCCAACTTTTACCACGGCGCAAACCAAGAATCACATTGAATCCCTGGTCACGCATATTGAGACCTTGCCCCCGCCCTTGGGGACCGTATCCCAGAATTGCAGTCACTTCTTTATCCAAAATTTCTTTACACTTTTCTACAGGATAGTCGGATCGTTCTACGATTGTTTCACGGTGTCCATTAATGTTGATTTCTTTCATGAGTTATATGTCCTTAGTTATGGTATGTATGGATTTGCTCCGGCTGCCAATTCACTTCTTCCGCCGTTGCGTTAATTTTTTCTGATAATACTTTATGGGTTCTACCTCGGCGCATGGATATTTTTCCTGTACGCATGATTTCGGTAATGTTGAATGGCTGTAATGCTTCAACCAATTCATCGATAACTTCTTTTTCGTCCGCCGTTTCAATGATGACTGTTTCAAGTCCCATATCAACGATGCGGGCACCAAATTTTTTCACCAGCAGATTAAGTTCATTTAATCGTTCGGGGCCGGCATGAACTTTGATGAAAATAAATTCCCGCGTAACACAAGCCAATTCAGAAACATCCTTCACTGCTACAACATTCACGAGGTTTAAAAGATTAAAATAGATATTACCTCTTTTACGTCTATCCACTTCATTGGCAACGATGGTCATGCGGCTAATGCCTTTTTTTTCACTCTTGCCAACCACAAGGCTATCAATATTAAAATTCCTTCGGCGGAATAAACTGGCAATTCGGTTAAGTACACCTGGTTTATCTTCGACTAAGGCAATCAATGTCTGTTTCATTTGATCGATTCTTTCTTTTCTTGAGTCAATTCTCCATTGGATTCTTTTAACGGACGTTCAATCATTTGATGTAGGTCTGCACCTGTTGGCACCATGGGATAAACAACATCATGTTTTTCTACGATAAATTCGATAAGAGATGGTCCTTGCTGTTTTTGGGCTTTGCGCATGGTTGGAATAACATCTTTTAATTCCTCAACCTTATAGGCTTCTAAACCGTAAGCACCAGCTAATTTCACATAATCAGGACTTAATATGGGCGTTTCAGAATAGCGGGCGTTATAAAACATTTCCTGCCATTGGCGCACCATTCCCAAGTATCCATTATTTATAATTGCAATATTAATATTGCAATTTTCCTGAACGGCCGTACCCAATTCCGTCATGGTCATTTGAAAGCTACCATCACCAACAATGATCCAAATTTCTCTATCTTTTTCATAAAAACTAGCACCGATACCCGCCGGAAGGCTGAATCCCATGGTGCCCAATCCACCAGATGTAAGTAATGTCCGTGGATCTTCATGTTCATAATATTGCGCTTCCAACATTTGATGCTGGCCCACGTCCGTTACAATAAGGGCATCGCCCTTAGTCCCTTCCCAAATTTTTCGAATCACCTGAGCGGCCATGAGTGCGTCAGTATTCTGATGTATAATGTCTTTCCCTTTAGAATCACTCCGCCAACCATCAATTTTCTGTAACCATGGCCGATTATCTTGTTTCTTAACTAATGGTAAAACTTGAGTAAGAACCGTCTTTAAATCTCCATGGATTGGTAAATCAACATTTATATTTTTATTAATCTCAGCTGGATCAATTTCAACATGTATCTTTTTTGAATTGGGAGAATAATTTTCCAGTTTACCCGTAACACGGTCATCAAAACGCATGCCGCAAGCAATCAAAAGGTCCGCCTCTTGGATAGCTTGGTTTACCCAAGTTTCACCGTGCATACCCATCATTCCAAAGACTAACGGATGGCTGGCCGGAACACCGCCAATACCTAATAATGTGGTGCCAATAGGAATGTTGACTTGCTCAGAAAGTTCAATCACAGTTTGAGTTGCTTCAGACATAATGATGCCATGGCCCGCCAGAATGAATGGACGTTCTGCTTCTTCTATCATTCTTGCAAATGTTTTTAAATGTTCTTCCGTAGCACCTGGTGGCTTCACTTCTCCCGGCATATCAATCAGTGATTTCGGGTAATTAAATTCAATAGATTGATTTTGTATATCTTTTGGAATATCAACTAAAACAGGGCCTGGCCTACCGCTGCGCGCCACGTGAAATGCTTCTTTAATCGTGTCAGCCAATTCGTTAATATCCATAACAAGATAATTATGTTTCGTAACCGGAATTGCCGCACCGGTGATATCAATCTCCTGAAATGCATCCGAACCAATGACCGATGAGGGAACCTGGCCGGTGATGCAAACCATGGGAACAGAATCCATCATGGCCGTGGCCATGCCCGTAATCATATTGGTTGCGCCGGGACCGGAAGTCGCCATTGCAACGCCGACCTTGCCACTGGCACGGGAATACCCATCAGCCATATGGGTTGCCCCCTGTTCATGGCGCACCAAAACATGATGTATTTTGTCACGGTATTTTTCCAATGCATCATAGGCAGGGAGTATGGCGCCACCAGGATAGCCGAAGACTACATCGACTCCTTCTTTGGCTATACATTCCCAAATTATCTCAGCACCTGTTAATATTCTTTTATCCATTTTTATAATTAATCCTACTTTAATACAGCACCGGTATTTGCCGATGTCACCATACGGGCATACCGTCCTAAATATCCATTTTTTATTTTTGGTTCAAACTCTGGAAGCGCAGCCAAGCGAGATTGGATTTCTTCGTCGCTCAGTTCAACATTGATGCTTTTTTCAGGGATATTAATATGAATTGTATCTCCTTCATTTATTGCGGCAATGGGCCCGCGATTGGCTGCTTCTGGTGAAATGTGACCAATGCAAGCACCCCGCGTTCCACCGGAAAATCTCCCGTCTGTAATCAAGGCTACTTTATCACCCAATCCCATTCCCATTATGGCGCTGGTGGGGGATAACATTTCCGGCATACCGGGACCGCCTTTAGGTCCTTCATAACGAATGACCACCACATCACCGGGTTGCACTTCTTTATCCATGATGCCCGATAAAGCTTCCTCCTGTGATGCATAAATCCGGGCCGGGCCGGAATGAACCAACATTTTTTCTTCCACCGCTGCCGTTTTTACCACCGATCCATCGGGAGCTATGTTACCGAAAAGAATGGCCAATCCGCCCTCTTGAGAATAGGGGGTATCCACAGTCCGAATAATCCGCTCATCCTTGGATACTGCGCCGCGGATATTCTCCCCCAACGATTTTCCCGTAACAGTTGGACAATCCAAATCAAGTATATTATCTTTTTTTGATAATTCAGATAATATTGCCGAAATGCCACCGGCGCGATCCACATCTTCCATGTGAACATCTTTGGTGGCGGGACTTACTTTGCAGATATAAGGCGTCTTTTTTGCAATTTCATTTAATTCTTTTAAGTCAAATTCGAGGCCCGCTTCAATGGCAATGGCCAATGTATGTAAAACCGTATTGGTGCTGCCACCCATGGCCATATCGAGAGCAAATGCATTTCGGATTGATTCAGACGTAACCAAATCTCTTGGTTTTATATTTTTATCTATTAAGTCAACAATTCGTTTCCCTGCCTCTCTCACCAAATCTAAACGACCATCATCCACAGCTAAAATAGATCCATTCCCCGGGAGAGCAATCCCCAATGCTTCCATCAAACAATTCATAGAATTTGCGGTGAACATGCCGGAACAGGAACCGCAGGTGGGGCAGCCTTCTTTTTCTAGAGCAGTAAGTTTCTCCTCAGAAATAGCACCCGATTGAACTTGACCCACACCTTCAAAAACAGAAATTAAATCAACTTTTTCTCCATCAAGATTTCCCGCTTTCATGGGCCCGCCGGAGACAAAAACAGTGGGAATATTTATTCGAACGGCTGCCATGAGCATCCCTGGGACAATCTTATCGCAATTAGTAATACACATGAGGCCATCCAAGCGATGGGCTTCGGCTACCGTTTCTACACTGTCCGCAATTAACTCTCGACTGGCAAGGGAATAACGCATCCCTATGTGACCCATGGCAATGCCATCATCCACGCCGATAGTATTGAATTCAAAGGGGATGCCACCGGCCTCCCGAATAGCTTGTTTGGCCACCTTGCCAAATTCCTGTAAATGGACGTGGCCGGGAATCAGGTCAATGTAGGAATTGGCCACACCGATGAACGGTTTCTCAAAATCTGATTCGGTTTGAATGACACCAGTGGCCCGGAGCAAACTCCGGTGGGGGGCATGTTCAAACCCTTTTTTTATTGTATCTGATCGCATTAATGCTTCCATTTATTTTCAAAAATTTATGGACACGCATCAAGTCTAATCAGATGGAATATTCATTTGGGTAGGGGTATTGGGAGGGAGTTTTTGTCCCACCGTCATCTTCACCTACCGTTTGTCAAATATTCGGTCAGGCGACTTGGACGGCGAGTCCAATAATCACTAGAATAAAGAGATCAATAATTAGCGAGTTAATTCGCAACGATTCAATATCAAGATTAAGCACACCGATGGGGCCGCTTTGGATTGTTCTGGCTGATATTGTATTATTCATCATCTTATTCAAGTAATCCATTATCAATACTGTGATAACGTGGGCGCAAGCTTAGAGACTAGGAATAACTAGGTACAATACTTTTTTTACAAGATAGTAAAATATATTTATTGTAGTGCATTTATGATAATTGTGCGTGTGTCTGCAGGATCAATAACAGCATCTATTTCTAAAAATGATGCCGCTTCGGTGGCTTTGCCTGTATCATACATTTGTTGGACGAGTTTATCGTAAAGTGCTTTCTGTGCTTTTGGATCCTTTTCCGCTTCCAATTCTTTTTAAACCCATAGCGCCAAGTTCTCCCGTGATTACACCATCGGCAGCAGTTTTTGTTTGAAGATCATCTAGGTTACGCCTTTTGCGCTGGGCCGCCACGGCCAATTGACCATATTCAATAAATGAATTGGCATCACATAAATCTTTTAAGTTTTCTCGTGCAGTTCGATAGCCTTTATTATGCCTTTTTTCAGCAGCTTCGGTTCGAGATGAATCCAGCGTTTTCTCAATCCGGGCATTAAGTTTATCAAGTGAACTCTTGGAATTTGGATCGATTGACATGTGTTTTTTCAGATTTTTTTGTTGAAATGTTTTTTCTAAGTAATAACCGATGGACACAGTTCATTAACCACACAGGTACCGCATTGGGGTCGCCGCGCGATACATACTGCGCGGCCATGATCAATAATTAAATGGGTGAGTTTGACCCAGTTTTTATCCTCGAATAATACCATCAATTCAAATTCGATTTTTTTCGCATCTTTAGTATTGACGAATTTCAAAAGATTCATGATGCGCACCATGTGGGTATCAATCACCATAGAGGGCACATTATAAATTTCTCCCAAAACGCAATTGGCGGTCTTGCGACCCACTCCCGGGAGCTTCACCAATTCATCCATATCATTGGGGACTTGCCCCTCATGCTCTTCTATAATTTTTAAACTGGATCCCTGGATAGACTTCGCTTTTTGATTGTGGTATCCACAAGAATGAACATCTTTCGCCAGTTCCATGACATCACAATAAGCAAAATCTTCCGGCGATGGATATTTTTTAAATAGTGCCGGTGTCACCTGGTTAACGCGATGGTCTGTACATTGAGCGGAGAGAATTGTTGCTACCAACAATTCATGGGCAGAATTATAATGGAGAGAACATTTGGCGTTAGGGTATTCCCCCAATAGAGTTTTAAAAACCGCTTTTGCCCGTCCAACTTTTCTGGTGTTACTCTCCCTCACTTTGTGAGTTCTTTAACCAAAGATTGGATATTCGTTACTATAGATGCTTTAGAAATCACCAAATCACATCCGGCCGCTTTCAGTTTATCCCGAGTTTCTTTATGCACTTTATTCATATACCCTAGCAGGGTCATTCCGGTCTTACTGTTCAGTTTAGAAACAAATTGAACATTTCCAAATTTCTCGTCGTCCAGATCAACGATTCCAATCCTGCACTGATCCGGAAGATCATAAATAGATTCAGTAAAAGTGACTTCCATATCGATGGCGGTGAGCCGCTCCGACAGTTCCGTCCCCTTCTGAAAATCTTTCACAAAGAGTGCAATATTACTCATATTATCCTTTCAAATTCGGGACAAGGTCCCAGTCAAATTCTGACGCATTTTCCATATCTTCATAAACTATTTCTACTGCTTCAATGGAAGACTTCAATTCATTTATATTGATATTTCTTTGGATGCCTGCGTATTCGGCAAATTTGTTTTCACATTTTTTCAAGAGGTTCCGGGCACCGGTCAAGTTGCCATTTCCCAAATGGACAAAACTTACAGCAAGCTGAATCAGCCCTTGGATGAATTTCCGATCGGGAAAATTGTAATCAGACCAAAGATCCTCCCAAGCTTCGTGGGCCTCGAAATAATCGCCCTTTTCATATTCCGCCAGCCCCTTTTGAAAAAGGACTTCCATCTCTACTGCTTCACCCACTGATGGTGACTGATTCTTTCAAGCGGTAATGCTTCCCGTCAAAATGAACGGTGCAGGCCTGATGAACAGGATCGTGTTCAAAAAATAGTATCCAATTCTCATCCACCGCTTTGGGTAAAAATAATTGCTTTTCCTGAACGGTGAGGACAGGCAGAATATCGTAAGCCATAACCCAAGGCAAAGGGATATGGGCTGCCATTGGAATGAGGTCCGCCATGTAAACAATTGTATTGCTGCTATCCTGAATCTTGGGCAGCATCATTCCGGTGGTATGTCCGTAAGACATTTCCATGGTGATTTCAGGTAAAAAGGATTCTTTTCCATCCACGATTTTGATCATGCCATTTTCCGCCAACACGGACCAGTCCGCTTCCATGAAACTGCCCTGATCTTTTTCAGATGGTGAATTGGCCAAATCCCAGTTTTCATTTTGCATCCAATAGGTGGCGTTAGGGAAAACCGGTTCTAGTTTGCCATTTACAAATTTGGTGTTTCCACCGATATGATCAAAATGCATGTGGGTACAAAAGACATCTGTAATTTCATTCGCTGTAAAATTATGTTTCGCCAAAGACGAATTCAGGTTCACCGTTTCCGTATCAATATTATAGATAGCTTTGAATTTATCCTGCCATTTATTGCCATTGCCCGTATCCACAATAATTTTTCTACCATGCCCAACCAAGAGTAAAGATCGAGTGACCATGGTGATACGATTCTGATCATCCGCAGGCGCTTCTTTTTCCCATAGTGGTTTGGGGATGATGCCAAACATGGCACCCCCATCAAGGGCGAAAACGCTAGTTTCTATGCTGTAGAGGTCGTAGCCGCCAATGTTCATTTTGTCAATTTTGTTAAGTGGGTTGAAATGTTAGGCAGATTATTCTGAGAATTTTTGGCAAAATACCGCAATGCTTCCAACTGGATGATATTTACTTCCCAAACGGGATTTTCAATCAATCCCTCTGCCAATTTGATAAAAAAGTTACCGCCATTTTTCATATAATCTTCAAGTCCATTCATGATATTTTTGCCCGAACCAATTTCAACCGATACCCTACTGAACCAATAGGAGAGCTCCCGGCGATAGCCCTCAATACGGACATAATCCCCATTCCACAAACGATTGGCTGCAGCCATTTTAATTAATTGCATTTTATCTTTTGACACTTGACCCATTATACTTATTTCATAGTCAACTTTATCATGGGGGTCGGGCAAGGATTCTTTGCAAATTTGTTTCAGTAAACATCGGGTATAAGGCCATGTATTTTTCACGTCCGGACTGAAAGTATTGGCCCGCTGAAGATGATAGGTAAATAGTCCCAATCGATCAAAATCCTGGAGGGCCACTTCCAGTAAACAATCAATCCCCGCCAAACCATTCTCACTCACCCATTGGAGGCGCGCTGCTTCCTGCTCCATTTCTATTGGATTCCCACTTTGGCAGGCGTCCTCCAGATCGGCGATAAAAACTGTGAGGCCGAGACCATCTTTGGCGACCGCATCCAACACTGCCTTGTCATCTTTTCGTTGTGGATACTTTTCCGCCAATTCAGCCATAGCCTCCAGCAATGGTTGGGATGGGTTATGGCGGTCATCCCCAATGGTGTTTTTCAGCGCATTCAGAGCAATAATGGGATGGGCGTTTGAGGGACCGTCATAGATTGAGGTGACAGCCCGATCGAAGTAGGATTTAATTCTTTTTGGTAAGGACAATTTTGAGGATTGTAATGAGAATCTTAAAAAAGAATAATTACTTTTTCTTCTTCGGCGCATCCAGATCAAAGAAGATACTGAGAGATAGTCCCGTCAAGCGTGAATATTCAGATGGAAATCCCGTGGCGGAATCTTTCATGGGCTTATCAGCAAATCGGTTTGATACACCATCGCCTATGGGATCCCAGTTTGGATTGAATAATTGCGTAATTGGCATGGATGTGGGATCGTGAAAATAACCAAATTCCATTCCCCAACGTGGATTACTTTGAAAACCCATAAGAAAGCCCAGCCGATTGCTGGCATGATTGGTAATTCCATTTCGGATAATCATACCCCGAATACCCCACCAGCGGGATTTCAAAAAGCCGTTAGCACTTTTCTTTGTCTTGAATTTGTAATATGTGGCATCCATATTAAAGTTCGGGTTTACGGACCAGGCCAAATTAATCATATCCCATTTATTGTCCTTTTGATAGAGGACGCGACTGTAATCAATACCCGTGCCATATATGGGTAAGCCGATCCTAAATCCGATTTCACTTTTGTCCGTAATTCCTTTGCGATACCACAAATAGGGAAACACATTTTCTGTAGAAAGTGCGTATCCTTTTTTCACTTTACCCGCTTCCGGTAAATGGGGATTGATGGTTGGGTGTGATGCGCATCCTGAAAGTAAAAGGATGGCGAAATTTATTAGAATGAACCGTCGAAACTTTGACGGATCAAAAAAACTAATGAAGAGAATATTATCCCCCCTCTGGACGATCCAAAGCCTTTCGGTCTGGTTGCGGGGGTAAATTCACAATTTGATCTGCAAAATAGTTACCGATATGGGCAATCACATCTTTCACAGAAACCATGCCATGAATGGAATTATCCTGATTTATAATTGGAATGTGGCGGATACCAAATACATGCATTTTATTTAGGGCAAAGGCGATGGGATCATTGGCCTGGAGTGTTTCTGGATTGGAAGTCATGTAATCATCAATAATCTCTTTTTCCGTATCCAATCCTTTGGAAATGGCCCGCAACAAGAAATCCCGCTCTGTCATAACGCCTACAATTTTTCCACCAGATTCAACCATGACACAGCCCACTTTTTTCTTTCGGAGAATATCAATAACCGATTGAAGGCTTGTGCCCGTTTGCACAGTGGGATGGTCCCTTAATTCAAGACTTGAAATGGTATCATCAAGAGACAAAGCTTTATTAAGTGTCATATCAGAAGCATTTTCCAATTCATCCATTCGGGTTAATTCATCATCAAATTCGTTTTGCATAATCATGTCTCCAGTTTACTGAATTTACAATATTCTCAAAGGGAATACAAATTCGCCAATCAGGCATTTTGTTTTATCCATTCAGATGTAACAGATTTGGGCCGCGTAATGGGAATCCCAAGTGCTCTATTAATGACCATCTGAGAGATCATTCCCATGGCGCGGGATATACTAAACAGCACCGTATAATAATTGAATTCTTTCAGGCCATAATAATAAAGCAATGATCCGGAAGCGGCATCCACGTTAGGCCATGGATTTTTTGCTTTCCCTTGTTCCTGAAGAACGGGTGGAGCAACTTCAAAAAGAGAACCGACGATTGAAAAAATATCATCATCTTGAATATGTTCTTTTCCAAAATCTACAAAGGCAGTAAAGCGAGGATCAGGGCAGCGTAAAACTGCATGGCCATATCCAGGGATAACCCGTCCATTATTCAATCTGTCCCAGCAAAATTGTTTCAGTTCTTCGGTAGAAGGTGCGCCATTAAAATGATCTCGTACTTCCAATACGAATTTTAAACATTCCTGGTTCGCCAATCCATGGAGAGGTCCAGCGAGACCATTAAGTCCAGCTGAAACTGATAAATAAGGAGACGAAAGTGCCGATGCCACAGTCAAGGCACTAAATGCGCTTACATTTCCACCTTCATGGTCGCAATGGAGCATAAGATAAAGTTGCATCAATTTCTTGAAATCATCATCCTCTATCCCCAGCATATGGGCAAAATTTCCTGCCCAGTCTAAAGAATTATTATGGGCGATTCGGCCACCTTTATTAAACCGCATTCTATAAATACCGGCACCGATGCCTGTAAGTTTAGCCACCAATCGAAGCCCATCTTCTAATGTCCATTTCCAAAAATCAGCTTTGGGTATACCTTCATCATATTTGCTGGCAAAAAGACTGTCCACTTGCATACTTTGGATAGCCGTGGTGAACATGGTCATGGGATGGGAATTCTCCGGCATTGCTTCCAAAATATTCCAAACATAATCTGGGACTTCTTGGTGCTCCCTTAGTTGATTTTGTATATCGGAAAGCGCATTCGCATCTGGCAAATCACCAGTAAGTAAAAGATAGAAAACTTCTTCCGGTGAAATATGGGTGATATCCAATAATGGATAACCACGGATGATGAGCCCCTTATCGGCAGAAACAGCAGACGTTTCACAAGTGAGCCCCTTGATGCCACGCATCCCGCCATAGGCCTGGGAAACCGTCACATCACTAATTTTCACATCCCCCTTTTCTTTTATAATTGACCGGATTTCATCCTGCCATTGGGAGATTTTTTCTGTAAGTACTTTCTGAAGCATAATAACCTTAATTCAAAAATATTAGTCTAAATTGAAATGCAATTTACTAAAATTTGAAGAATAAATATCTGTCTAATCGACGACAATATTGACGTATTCATCAAAATTGGATAAAATGCCATCCGCAAGACTGCAAACATTCTCCCGGCGGATATTTTCTACAAAGGCATAAAACTGTGTTGCCGGCCCTTCCGATTTCAATTGGTAATCTGTAAAGCCATCCCCCATTACATGAATTTTCCCCGATAGTCCTAATGCCTTTGCCTGAGCAACTTTTCCACCGGGTTGAGCAAGGACATTTTTTGAATTCACCCCTTCAATATGATTATTTTCATCATAAATAAATTCATTGGCAAATACGTACTCGGTAGTAATGCCAAACATCGACACAATTGGAATGATCATTTCCCGAAAACCACCAGAGATTATAATAATATGTGATGCATTTTCTTGAATAAAAGACCGATTTCTTTCAAATGATGGTGTTACTTTTTTGGATAAAGCCATAGTAACGGCACGAACATTATCTCGGTTAGCGTCAAGCAAGGACATTCGTTGTGATAGAGATTCATCAAAGGATATCTCTCCAGTCATACCAGCATTGGTCAAACTTTCAATTTTTTCTAATCGTTCGGTTCTTTCCGGATGGTCTATAAGTGAAGTATGGGCCAATTCATCCAAAGATTCTTTGGCAATGAAAGTGCTGTCGAAGTCGATGATCAAATGATCGGGGAACACGAAATCTTATTTGAACCAGTCCGAATTAACCAGTTTACGAGCCTTTTCCAAGTCCTCGATAAAATCAATCTCAATACATGGCAAATCTGATACATCTTCATAATAAACTTTGTGGTCAGCCATGAGTGGATGAATGGCCGCTTCAAAATAATCGGCTGTGCCTCCAGCTGCAATCAATCGATCTAGGGAATTTTCAAACGCTACTGAAAATTCAGCAGAAAACTTTGCCACTCCAATAAATTCACCCAGTGAATTACTTTCAATTAATTCTTTCCCTATAGCCACTAAACGGTTGTTCTCTCCCTCAATAACCTTTACTTCTTCTCTGCCACAAGGTTTGATTTCAACAGCTAATGCAGTATCATAAGCTGAATTGATCACCCGCTTCAGAACTTCTTTTGGATAAAGTACATCAGCATTCATGAGAACAAAAGGATTGCCATTAAGCGACTTATTACAGAGACGAAGTGAATAGGCCGTATTTGTTTCAAAATAATGGTGATTGATTACGAATTCAAAATTTATATCCGGGAATTGGGATTGAACATGGGTCATGATAGCTTCACGATAATAACCTAACACCATAATTATATCTGTAATACCGCAGGATTCTAAAGCTTCCAACTGGTGGTTCAAAATAGGTTTATCCCCAACCTCGATCAGACATTTGGGAATTTCATAGGTAAGTGGATAAAGCCGGCGAGAAACACCAGCAGCAAGAATTATAGCTTTCATAATAGTTAAATTAGCTCCGAATACTTATTGTTATAGAAATATATTATAAAAATAATTAATTTCGTTCTAAGCTGGTTGAAGATAAAAAATTTGAAATTCTCTCTATGGATTTACCATCATTAAAATAAAAACAATGATGAAGCATTTTTTCGAAATTATTGGAATGATGGTTGGCAAAAACATTTTCCACCACTTTAATTATATCGTCCTTTTCCCCCATACGATTTGCTATCGTAGAAATATCCATTTCCGCTGGCATATTATGTAAATCTACATGGTTAGTATTCGCTATAATAATCGGATTTCGAGTAATTAGATATTCATAAAGAATTGAGGACGTATCACTAATCAACATATCTGAAACAGCAAAATCGAACATGGTATCATTCGATAATATATTTGCTGGATTCGAAAAATATATATGCTTTAGGCCTTTGGACTTGGCCCATAATTTAAATTTTAGTATATATTTTCGATCGAAATAATGGGGTCGAATGATTAGGTTGTATTCTTTGGTTAACTCCTGGCAGAATTTATATCCATATTTATGAAGCGTACCGGCTCCCCATTTCCAGGTTGGGGCATATAATATAGTTTTTCGATCTTTATCTTTAATACCCAAATAGTTTGCATAAGCCAAAATATCAATTTCATTATTTACAATTTCATCAAAACGGGCATTCCCAATTTTTACTAAGTTTTTATCCGGAATGTTTACATTCGAATCCTTTAACTTCTCCATATGTTTTGGTCCAGAGATAAAATGATAATCATATGACTCTAAAGCACTGGCTTTCCCACCATAACGCTTATCTCCAGTGCCGTGCCCCATAAAAATCGCTTTGACAATATCCTTGTTACGTTGAACTATCGTATTGCTGTTTGAAATAATTACTCCCGGCAAATCAAAGGGAATATCATTCACATTTTTCACTAATGTTTTTGGCAGTTCAGCAAAAGCCAGACTGTTAGATAGTTTACGTTGACTCTGGCGGAAATACCATTTTGCACGGAATTCTCGATTGGGCTTCCGGACTAAAAAAGTCCCTCCAAGATGGCTATAAATTAATTTTACAAATGAGTATTCATATATTTGATTAGCATAATAATAGATTGGTTTTGATAAATTAAATTGCGCTGGCATATTAAAAATTAAGCAATCAAATTATTTAACTAATTCTTCAAAAGCTTCTGGCGTATCAACATCCATCCAAAATGAATTACCGATATCCACACCCCCCATTCGACTTTTAGCAATTAACATATTACATGCATCAGCTAAACTACAATTACCTGATTCATTGGCAGCTTCCAATGCATTGAAGAAATCAAATTTACATTTAAAGACACCACAATCTATTGCATCAAACTCAGGAAGGGTTTTTGACATACCTATAATTTTTGAAATTGTATTATTATCAACTGAAACTTTCATTCCATCGTCAATATCATATATCTCGTTAATTCGAAAATCTAAGCCCACTAATGCATCGTATTTTTTTAAACTACTCAAAATAATTTTCTCTAATAATTGGGCATCATACACATGATCACTCATTGAAATTAGAAAGGGTTCTCCTTGGGGTATTAAGGGCTTTGCTGCTAAAACACTTAGACCATTTGCCTTATCCCAATTCGCGTTATAAATGGTTTCAACATTTATATCATAATTTTGGCTATCAACATATGATACCAAATCTGGACTTCTATACCCTGTAACAATTACAGCATCTTTGATTCCCACTGAAACGGCGTTTTCAATAACCCGATCTAATAATGATTTTCCCTTCAACTTTAACAAAGTTTTGGGAATGCCATCCGTCATAGACCTGATTCGGCTACCTTGACCGGCGGCAATGATAATCAATTTCATCTGCTATTCTTCGTAATAGTCCAGTCCAAGATGGGTTATTAATTCTTCATCCATGATATGTCGAAGAGTGTTTTTAAGTTTCGCTAGCTGAACGAATAAATCATGCTCAGGATATAACTCTGGAAGGGTCATGGGACTTTTAAAAAAGAAGGAGAGCCATTCTTGAATTCCACCCATACCTGCCCTTTTAGCCAAGTCTAAAAACAAGACTAAATCCAAACATATTGGTGCCGCTAAAATGCTATCACGACAAAGAAAATCGACTTTAATTTGCATTGGATAACCCAACCATCCAAAAATATCAATATTGTCCCAGCCTTCTTTGTTATCTCCGCGGGGAGGATAATAATTAATTCTAACTTTATGATATAAGTCTTTATAAAGGTCTGGATATAAATCCGGTTGAAGGATATAATCTAATACACCCAGTTTACTTTCTTCCTTTGTTTTAAACGCGTCTGGATCATCTAATACTTCCCCATCCCTGTTACCCAAAATATTTGTTGAAAACCATCCCTCTATTCCAAGTTGTCTAGCTTTCAATCCAGGAGCAAGAATAGTTTTCATCAAGGTTTGACCTGTTTTGAAATCTTTTCCTGCCAAAGGTGATTTTGTTGACTTTGCCATTTCTAATAACGCCGGGATATCGGAAGTCAAATTCGGAGCCCCATTCGCAAATGGAATACCATTTTTTATCGCAGCATAGGCGTAAATCATACTGGGGGAAATGTCCGGGTCATTATTGCGAAGTCCTGCTTCAAATTTTTCAAGTGTAGAATGAACATCACTATGCTTAAAATATATTTCAGTACTACCGCACCAAATCATCACATTCGCCCGCGTATCATGTTTTTTGGTAAAATTATTAATATCTTCTTCAACTTGGTTAGCTAAATCCATTTTGTCTGGACCAGTTTTAACAAAATTGCCTTCTAACCTTCTAACAAAATTTTGATCAAATACGGCTGACCATACATCTAATTTCTCCAAAGACTCTTTCATGGAATATATTAAATTTCTGTCTAATACATTTGACCGAACACATATTTCATATAAATTTTCTTCGTTAATATCCCATCCACCAAAAACCAAATCATTCAAATCTGCAAGTGGTGCAAACTCTTTTATTATTGGTGTACGATTCTCTGTTCTTTTTCCTAACCGAATCGTTCCCATCTGTGACATACTTCCAATAGGTTTTGACTTTCCTAATTTAATTGCTTCAACTCCTGCGATAAAAGTGCTGGCAACCGCTCCCATTCCAGGAATAAGAATACCCAGTTTTCCTTTAGGTTTTACATTTTCCATTTTGATTCCTTTTTAAAAATATTTAATTAATAGGCGCAAAATTACATAATTTCTGCCCCAACTTTATTCAATGATTACTTATTAATTTCTGTCAATATCCCTTTTGGATTTATACCCAGAGTTCTGATAATAATTTCCAAGGTAAATCAGGATGGGTTTTTTCCAGGCATAATAATGGTTCGATGCTATTATGACACTTGTTTTTTAAACATGGACTGCAATGAACATTCTCATCTATAATTCGTGTTTTCAGCCCCATTGGTCCAGTTGATTTAGAATCGCCGGCGCCAAAAAGAGATACGGTAGGCACACCCAAATTAGCTGAAATGTGACCCAATCCACTGTCAGCCCCAACTGCGCCCCTGCAAATGGATATCAAGGCGATACTTTTTCTTAATCCATAATGGCCTGCAACAGTATGGATATTATCTTTTCGAGATGCATCCACCAAAATTTCTGCCCTAGACTGGTCCCCTTTTCCTCCTAAAATCAATATTGGTTCGGCTGTTTTCTCCAGTATTTCTAGAACTTTTAATTGGGGTAAACTACGAGACGTTGCTACACTGAATGGGAAAAATGCAATCGGATCTGAAATCCCTAATTGGACCAATTCATCTTTGGCCCACTCCTTTTCTTTATCTTGCAGTACGATACCGTCACTTCCGATAGATATTTCACCATTTGAGTGCCCTAATAAATTGAGATATTTATATGATCGATGCATTTTTGTTTTTTGCCTGGGGATAATTTTAGTAAGTAATCCCGACCTGCCCTGCCCCGGGTAACCAATGCGGACAGCTGTTTCTGATTTTTTGGCCAAATAGGCGGCTCGATATGAATCGGACAGCAAATAGAATCGGTCTAGATCCAACGCTTTCAAACTTCGCCCAGCATTATCGGTAGCTCTGAATCCGGTCAGATCTTTTTTATGGAATGAAATAATACCATCAATGGTATGGTGGTTTTCATAAATGGGTGCCACCCATGATTTGCAAATCGCAATAATGGTGGCGTCAGGGTTTGCATCTCGGCAGGCATTTAAAAAAGGTAATGCCATAACAGCATCGCCCACCCAATTCGGACAGAATACACCAATTCTCAATTATTACACCTTCCCTGTTTTTTAACCAAAAATGGAATAATATAGGTGTAATTCAACTGGTTACTTCTAATCGATTCATAATTGCAAGAGCTGCTCGTTTCGAAGGGGATTGTTCATTCGTATCCATATATTCTTTTACCCGTTCAGCCTGCAACTTAAGCCAATGAGGCTGTACTGCTTGTTCCATGGCCCCTAATAAATTATCAATATCATCTATAACAGGACCATATTCCCAATGTCTGTAATCTATATTATTTTTCCAGTCTACATCATGGGCATTTAAAAACACGGCCGGTCGCGGACGAATACCTATCCATTCATAAATTAAACTACTAACATCCCCAATAAAGTAATCTGCTAATTGTACATAAGATGTATCAGTACTTAAACGACTTCCAAAATCAACATGAATATTATCACTTGAATGAAAGTCCATATTATAATTGTATTTATGAGACCAATGTTTCAATAGTGTATGTGGCGCAAAAATTAAATTGTAGCGGTCATCATTTTTAAAATATTCCATAATTTTATGTGCATATTTTTTATAGGAAGCCAGTGTCGGTTCCCAATGAGGCGCATAGTAAACAATTTTTCTGTTATGACGAAATAACTTTTGACCTAAATCTTTAATGTCTATGGTATTGTCAAATTTTGGATAACCAATAATATTTGTTTTTTCTGGATTAGCTACGTTTTCTTCAGCTAATCTCTTTTGCGTATTCTTTCCAGAAATAAGTAAATAATCATATTCACGTAATGATGCTTCGAAACTATATTTTCGATCCCCGCATCCGTGATCTATATAAATCATTATCGGTTTTGAAATACCAATTTTTTTTAAAATACGCGGTGTAGGATGGGAGGTGCTAATAACAGCCCCTGCCTTCTTTAATAGTGGTTTTATCTTAGGAAAGGAATCCAACGGTGAAACATAAGATTTTTTTTTATAATTTAAAAAACGATAGCGAATCGGGGGAGATAATGTAATTATTTCACACTTATTATTTGGGTATTTATTTGAAACTTCCTCTAATATCCTTGTATGCTCTTCACTAACAGAAATGATTATAATCGGATGATTTCTTATAATCTGAGCACATTCAAAAGGTATTGTAACCATATGGTATAAATGATGCAAACCATGGATGAAAAGGAAGACGATTGGTTCTCCATCTTTTATTGGTTTTGACATTTCCATATTAGTACTAAACTTATTTAATCCTTATTATTTCGTGTCAGTTTATCTTCGATGGCATCAACCAATCGATAAGAAGCCTTCCCGTCAACTTTATATAGATATTCCTCTTGGGCACTTAACCGTTCATCAACCAAATCATTAGGATATTCAAGACCATGATAAACAAGGGCCGGTAAATCTTCAGGTTTATCCATTCGAATTGTAAAATCAATTCCTTCCATCCGACTGAGGTCCATTTTTTTCAAAAAACGATTTTTCAAAATTCTATGTTTCAACCTTAGGGTATGGCACTCGGCCATAATGATGGGACGGTTTAAATAAAGATATTCAAACATAGTGGATGAAATATCCGACACCATTAGATCAGCCATTTTGTAGTACGGAATGATGTTATAATCCTCTGCTGGCGCTAAATAGATGTTGGCATACTTTTGGGCTAATTTCTGCATTTCTTTACTCTGATAGAGATATCGATCCTGATACCAACTGAAATTATGCAACTTAATAATAATATTGGTTTCGAAGCTAACTTGCCCCAATACAGGCGCTAATTGATCCAAAGACGATGGGTAAAAACTGGGTGCATAAAGGACTGTTTTGTTGATTGGATCTAACCCGAATTTTTCAAGTTCAAATTCATTAGAATCTTCCTTTAGAACGAGCGGATCGCATTTACTAAATCCAGTGAGAGTCAAATTATTATGTCCATGGGATTTCAATTCTTTCATTCGTGGTTCTGATTCCACCGAACGGAGATCAATCCTTTTATCTATATCATTATAGTAGGACTGCTTCAACCCAATACCATGATAAACCATGACGGCCAAAGTTTCTGGATGAACAATGGGATTGAGCTGACCCACATTACCCACCACAACTACATCATATTTTGCCTTTTTCAATTTATCTAATCGGTCATTCTCATCGGCCCCGACTTCGGTTTCAATATCTAGTTTTTGGCAAGCTTTGTAAAATATATCCTTCTCTTTCGAATCCATCATGGTCGGAATTGAGGCCGCTATTTCATATCCGCCCCTACTGCGCATTTCATCTATGATTGGAAGAAAATTGGGTAAATAATAAAGATGATGATTTTCGAAAAGTACTTTTGTCATTTAGGACAATTACTAACGGTGTGAAATATTCATATGGGTATAAAAATATGATTCTAGTTGGTCTAACATACCATCAAATGTAAACTGGTTAGAGATTTGCTGTTTCGCTTCTATACCCCAATTTTTTATTTCTTCACTGCCGTGATTGTCCATACCAAAACGGATCGCTTTTGAAATCTCATCCACTGTTAATTCATCCATGATATAACCCGTTTTTCGGTGGTTTATCAATTCAGGCACACCATTTACATTGGAGGCAAAAACGGGCTTTCCCAAGGCCATACTTTCCATGGCAACATTCGGCATACCTTCATGGCGAGAGGGCATAATGACAAAATCAGCAGCTTGAATAACTCTAGATAATTCATGTTGAAACCCGATTAACTTTACTGTTCCGACTAACCCCTTTTTTGTAATTAGGTTCTCCAGAGTTTTTCGCTCCTTTCCCGTACCGGCGATAAGAACGGAAAATGGCTTTAATGAATCCTTCACATCACTGATTGCATTTATTAAGAGATCAAATCCCTTTTGAATGGTTAATCGGCCTGCCGCCACAAAAACCACATGGTTTTTTGGAATATTCCAAATGTCATGAATATTTTGCGGTTCAATGGCCCCGTTCATTTTCAGTCCATTATAAATCACTTTGGTCTTGTTCCCATCCATCCATGAGAATTGATTATATACATCACGAATTGAATTTGTATTGGTGATAATCCCGTCCACCAATCCGGCCGTTTTTTTATGTTTCCATATGTCTCTGAAAAGCTGGATTCCATTTCGAGCGATAATTACCGGCACTTTTGCTTTTCGGGCAGCGATCCCGGCTACACGGATATCTTTCTTTAAATTCAAAACAATGACATCTACTTTTTCTCGTTCGAGAATTCGTTTGGTGTACCAAATTTTGAATGGATTATAATCTTCCAAAAAGTTCAATGGAATAATTTCCAATCCATAATTGCGTGCGTTTGAAAGAAAAATTGAATTGCTCTTTCCAGAAACCATCACGCGGTGGCCTCTTTCGCTCAATCCTTTGGCTGCCGTCACCATCCATTTTTCGCCACCGCCCCATTTATGAGAAGAGATAGAATTACTAAAAAATATATTTAATTTTTTTCCCATTGCATTGGCCTTAGTCGAATTGAATATCATAAAGGCGACGATACAATCCGCCATTCTTGTAAAGCTCACTATGGGTACCAGTTTCCACCACTCGGCCTTTATCAATCACAATAATTTTATCAGCATTTTGCACCGTAGATAGTCTATGGGCTATGACCAATGCGGTACGGTCTTTCATAAGCTCCTCAATTGCATTCTGGACCATCTTTTCTGATTCTGTATCCAATGCGGAAGTGGCCTCATCTAAGATTAAAATCGGAGGATTTTTAAGCAAAGCCCTTGCGATAGCCAACCGCTGTTTCTGTCCACCGGATAAATTCACACCTCGTTCACCGATCAATGTTTCAAATCCTTTAGGTGTTTGTTCGATAAATTCTAAGGCATTGGCGGCAGTTGCAGCCTTTCGGATGGCATCTTCACTAACATTTGGTTGGGCATATGCGATATTATTTCGGATGGAATCGTTAAATAAAATTACCTCTTGGGTTACAATTCCCATATTCCCGCGGATGGAGGCTAAAGCTGCATCTCTCAAATCATGGCCATCAATCCGAATGGCACCCTTAGATACATCATAAAAGCGAGGAATCAGATCAGCGATAGTGGATTTCCCAGAACCACTGGGTCCCACCATAGCAACAACCTCACCTTTGTTAATGGTAAAACTCACTTCATCCAATACACGATCATCGCCATCGTTGTATTCAAAATGGACACTGTCAAATTCAATCGATTTCTGGAAATTGCCCAAATCGACTGCATCTGGCTTTTCTACTATTTCCGGTGGAGTATCTAATAACTCAAATATCCGCTCCGCCGATGCGGCACCCATTTGAATTCGCAAATTCACATTACTCATTTGTTTGATAGGGCCCAAAATCGAAAATAGAATAACGATAAAGCGGATGAAATCTTCGGCACTTAAACCCTCATTTGACAATACTTCCATGCCGCCGTACCATAACAGCACCACTCCAATGATAACGCCGAAACTTTCTGTTATCGGTGCAGAGATTAAATCTAAGCGGGCTCTTTGTAATAATAGTTTAAAATAATTTTGACTCTCACCCGTAAACTTTTTTACTTCTTCTTTTTCATTCACAAATGCTTTTACAATTCGAATCGAGGATAATGTTTCTGTGAGGATTTGCATGATTTCAGCAATTTTGGATTGGGTTCGTCTCGACTTTCTCCGGATACTTTTTCCAATGGTTACTATAGTGATTCCAGCCAAAGGTAGGATGACAATTGCGATAATGGCCAATTTCCAACTGATAATAAATAAAAGCGTTATAAATATGAAAATATTAATGGGTTCAACAAATAATCTTTGAAACACTACACCAACTGCACTTTGCAATTGACCCACATCGTTCATCACAATAGAAGTGATTGTCCCTGTTTGTCGTTTATGAAAATAACCGAGAGAGAGAGTTTGAATATGTTGATACAGGCGATCTCGAATATCTTTTACCAGTTTTAATTCTACAATTCTGAGCAGAATATTTTTGATATATAAAAATATATTCTTTGTAAAGAATACACCCAATAAAGTGAGGCATAAAACCTTTAACGATTCTGCCGGCGTTTCTCGAAGGATGAGAAGATTTGTCCAGTATTTTAATTTCTCATTCATGGTCAAGGTCGGCTTGGCGGCCCATTCCATTTGGGATTGAACAATCGTGTCAAAATCAGTCAATACATTATTAATCAGTGAGGCGACCAGCCACATAGAGGTACTATTCAACAATACAAAAACGATTGCTGAAACTGATGATATGATGATGTAGGGCCAAAAGCGGAACAGAAGTTGTCCCATGCGCCTATAGACTGAACCGGACATTTGTTTTATTTCTTTAGTTTTTGATCAATTGAAATCAAATGGAATATAAGCGAGAATTTAAGACAGAAAAACGACTGCTTTCCTTTATTCTCCACGTGGATAAATCATTTTTTGATGAACAATATTGGCTTCTTTAAATTTCGGCCCTGTGGATTTAAAACCCAGTTTCTCGTAAAACCCTATAGCCGATTCCTGAGCATTGAGATAAATCAATTCAGATTGATCCAAATGATTTAAAATAAACTGGGTCATCTTTTTGCCAACGCCATTGGATCTAAATGCCTCTAACACGGCAAAGCGTTCCAACTTAATGCCCACATCCGTTTTCCGCCAACGGGCTGTACCTACCGATTGTCCATCCACATTTGCCAATACATAAGTGGCTTTATCTTCATTGGCATCAATCTCCATCTGTTCAGGAATATTGAGTCCTTTTATGAACACTTCTTTTCGTATTGACAGTACCGAATCTTTATCTTGCGCTGTTTCTACAATCTTTACTTGGACTTCCATTTGACAAATTTCCGACAATCTTATATCAAATTACAACAATTCAATTTTTTGGATTAGTAGCCGTACAACAACCATCTCTGGTTATCTTAAACCAAACTATAATAATCATATCGTCAATTAAGTATGAACGACGAACATAAATGGTAATTTATTTAAGTAAAACCATTTTCCGAGTTTCAGTGAAAATTTGATGACTTTCTTTTGATTCAGCAGTCATTTTAAGTAAGTATATCCCCGCCGGAACTTTGTTGCCATTCTTATCCGTGGCATCCCAGGTTTTGCGTTTATAGCCTGCCGATTCATACCCATTAGTCCAACGAGTTACTTCATTTCCTCTCAGGTCATAAATAACCAGGGTAACAGAACTGGCGACCGGCAATTCATATTTTATTGTGGTGGTGGGGTTGAAGGGGTTGGGGTAATTCGCATTCAAAGCATATGTTCCCGGAATTGGTTCATTTATACTTGTTATTTCATCCCTCATTTTTAAAAAGGTTTCACCCCAAGTAGACACTATATTCGAATAACTGGACATACCATTGCTATTCACTGCTTTTACCCTGTATATATAATTCCCAGTTGCCACAGCCTGACTTGTTATAAATACGCCAAAATCGATGAATGAAGTATTAGACGTAGATCCAATAACTTGAAATGTGCACGGGTTGTAATACCCCTCACATCGATAAATATTATAAGATGTCGCGTCGGAACTTCCATTCCACGTTAATTGGGGGTTCTGCATTATTGAGCCTTGGTTTGTCATGCTTAACCCTGTGGGTGTAGCGGGACATGTTGGGCATGTTGATAACAGCGTTACTACAGGAATACCATGGTTAGTTTGAAAAGCCTGCTTTATTGAAGCGTAATTCGGAGTACCATTAAATATATTGCCATCATTATCGTCAGCTAAGGCAATATTATCAGCGAATTGTTCAAATGTAAAAGCCAAAGGTTCGTATTGTAAAGCATCAAACACCAACTCATTAACGAAGCTATCATCACCAATGAGACCTCTTAAATCCCAACATGCCCCTCCAATAATAGTCCCTAATATATGTACGTCAGAATATGGATTCAATTCTTCCCCAAACCACTTCAGATTATTTTGCAAACTCCTTTCTCTTGTTGTAATAAATTGAGGAAATATACTTAAATAACCATGTTGAGGATCAAGCGTAATTGCAGATGCAAAATAATCGGCTATTCCTTCATCAATTGCCATAAATTCAAAATTATATGGTTGATATGAACTATAAATTTTGTTAAAAACTAAATGTGTATATTCGTGATAGGAAACATCACTTACACCACCCCAAAATACATTATTCGAAGTACCATAATCAATTTAGGTAGTTCCTATCGCCTGGCCTGTAACGCTCGACCCACCGTTTATACCTACCGCAACAGGTCCAACCATGATATTAAATGGAGGTTCACTAAAAAAATCCATAACCTTAGATAAGTGCCACCAAACGTTCATACCAATGTTTTTACTGGTTGTATTTGGAGAATTATCCATTTCCCAGGTGTAATTATAGTTATAACCATTTAATGTTACATTTCTCATCAAATTGTTCCCTGCACCGGTGATTTCCATATTTCCATTGCCTAATAGGAGATTTAAATCATAAGGGGGGAAATCTTCAATGTATATAGAGTAATATCCATTTTCATCTGTAAGATCCATCCAAATCTCAAAATTAGGGAATTCACCCAAAAATGTTGTTATTAATGTTCTTGACTTCAGTCCTACAGGAGCTAATACTTTAGGTTCATAATAATCACGTGGCCAATAATATTGTTGAAGCCTGCCTGTGACATTATAGAATTCACTTACCTCAGGGTACTGTTTGATTATTGAACCATTATTTGCATCTATAAAAATTGATTCCGCCCAATGGCCGGACATTAAACGAATATGATATGCAAGGAAATAAGTAAAATTTTTATCATTTTCAATTGGGAGAATAATCAATTCAATGTCAGGTTCTCCTACAAGAGTATCGGTTTGTTCTAATTTCAGAAATCTATTCACAGCTATTTCCAAAACATTTTCCTTTGCAAGGCTTGGAACAGTACTCATTTTTACGTCAGGGAAATATTTAATCCCAACCAATTGTACATTTCCGTTATTTGAAACAGTAAAGCCAAATTTTGAGCCAAAGACAAGAATATCATCAACAATTTGCACAAAACTAATATGCCACTTACCTTTTCGGTTCTCGGCTCTTTCGAGTTTTAAAGTACTGGGATTTATTTTAAATATCCCCTTATTTTCCTTAATGAATGTATTTGAGAGCCCTTTGATATTTATTTCAGAAATCATTCCATATCTATTGAAATTTCCAATCAATCCCTTCACTCTCTCTGGAAAACCTGTTTTGGGGTTATATTTTATTTTAATATCATGTTGATCAATCGATTTTGAATCGACCCAATCATGTTGACCGTATGATATCCCGGTTACAATGACTAAACCCAAAACGAGCCCAATAACAGCGCATTTAATCTCTCGTTTGCTTTTCATGATTATCTCCTATTATTTTAAAGTGAAAGGACCCTACCGCCAATCAATCACAATATTATTATAAGTATCATTTTCCGTCAACCTTGTTTCAATTCCCGTTACTAAGTCTAAAACATAAATCTCCTTAGGACTAATACCCCCTGTATTTTGTTTTATTTTTGAATAGGTTATTTGGGTGCCATCAGGGGACCAGGCTAAATGACCATACCAATAGCTATTTTCTCCACTTGTAAGCCGCTTAAGACTATCTCCTTCAACTGTCATAAGGTGAATTTGTCCTCCTTCAACGTCATCACTTGGGATCATATAGGCAATATAGTTCCCATCCGGAGATAACCTCACACTCTGGTCATTAAAATTAAAATTTGCTAAATACTTTTTTTCTTCAGCAAGTACATTAAATAATATCAAATCCTGTTCACCAATATTTAGTTTTCCCATCGTATCATAAGTTATTCGTTGCTGGTGCATTAAAAAAGATGATACATTAATTGAACTAATGTCAAATAAATGATACCAATAATTTATTAATGGATTGAAACCCTCATATCCCTCGATCCAAAGCACATCTTTTTCATCGGTAAAAATATCCAGTTTTTTAATCTCCGTACTATTCATCCATGGTTGATTTGTAATATAATAGATATGTGTACTACTTGGTGACCAGACAAATTCATGCCCTTCTTCATCTAATCGGGTGCGTTTTAAAGGATTATCCAAATCGATTAAATACATGGGATAATAGTCACTTATCTCATTTGGAAATGATCTTAAAATTATTTTGGTTTTATCAGGGCTCCAACGCCCACCCCAATAATTTACAGCATTTATTCCATGTTTATCTTTATTCGAACTGGTAATCACCTTTAAATCCGTACCATCGGACCTCATCACGCATATTTCACTATTTTTATTTGTATTTCTAATGAACATTATATAATCCCCATCATTCAAATCAATGAGGCCGACTGGGGTTTTATTACATGAATCAAAAATAAATAGAGTTGAAAAAATGATTGTGGAGATGATTAATCGCTTGTGAATAAACATGACGTATGAATATTACATACCGAACCAAGAATTATACAATAGAGTAAACACCCTATATTTGCATAAGTAAATGTACTTATTCATTTTATTCATTTTTTGCTCTCAAGATTATGCAATATCCTTTCTTTAAAAAGAGCCAAAAGGATTAAATTTGTCATGACCTATTTCAAAAGTACCATCTTAAGCGTTTCAGTAAAAATCTGCCCACTTTCTTTTGATTTAGCAGTCAACTTAAACAAATAAATACCAGCCGGTACTTTGTTACCATTCTTATCCGTGGCATTCCAGGTTTTGCGTTTATAGCCTGCAGATTCATTCCCATTAGTCCAACGAGTTACTTCATTGCCCCTCAAATCATAAATGACAAGTGTGACAGAACTGGCTTCCGGCAACTCATATTTAATTGTGGTTATGGGATTGAAGGGGTTGGGGTAATTCGCATCCAAAGCATAGGCTTCGGGAATAGGATTGATTTTATTGGCGAATTCATCTCTTTGTTTATAATAACTTTCGCCCCAGACTGAAGCAGTATTAGAGGGGGATGATTCTCCCACATTATTAACAGCTTTAACCTGATAAATATATTCATCAGAATTCCAGTAATATTGATTTAATATAAATACTTCGTCATCTGTATATGTTGTGGATGTTGTACTGCCAATTAAGTCCCAAGGCGGAGCGTAACTCTCCTGACGGTAAACATTATAAGAAGTGGCCCCTGAACTTGCCCACCATTGAAGATCTGGGTGATTCCCGTAATGAGTAGGGTTGGTAATGATGAGATTGGTAGGAGCAGAAGGTGCTGTTTGAGTTATTGATAACAAGGCTGAATATGCATTAATACGGCCATAGCCATATTCTTGTGTATAATTACTACCGTTCATGGCAGGTACTTTATCTGCTGTATTACGTATAATATTTCCTAATTCGGTGTTTGTAAGTGTTGGGTCAACCGAAAGTAATAAAGCCGCTAATGCTGCAACATGGGGTGCGGCTGCGGATGTACCGTTGAAATATGGATAGTAATTATCGCTGCTTTTCCCATCTATTCCAACAAGATCTGTTGTTGGAATAGATACACCCGGCGCCACGACATCTAATTCATTACCATAACAGCTCTCCCAATCTCCTGGCAAATAATTTGGGTCAGCACCATCACCATCCTTTTTTCGAATATCAAGTTTTGTAGTTGCTCCAACTGCAATTACATTTGGTTTATTGGCAGGGAATTGTACATTTGTACTATAATTTGCATTCCCAGATGAAAACACAACTAAAGCACCTGCTGCCACAGCGATATCAATACTTGCACCTAAATCAGCATGAATAGTTTTTGAATTAAAACTACCGTTAATTATTTTTACATTTTTTTCTACCGCTGCCCATTCAATGGCCTCTGCGGCTGCACTGTTACTGATACCACCACCAGTCGTAAAGGGATCTGGTCCAACCCTTAATGCCATTATTTTTACACCACTCGTGCCCCAACCACCAGCCATTCCTGAAACACCTATCCCATTATTTAATCCTGCGGCAATTATACCTGCAACGGCTGTACCATGGTAGTATCCCGTTTCAGGTGCTTCATCCTCACAACCCATAGTAAAACATTTACCACCAGGCCCGATATTATTAACTAAATCAGGATGTGAATATTCAACACCAACATCAACTACCGCAACCGTAACATTATTTGAACCCGTTGTAATATCCCATGTTTCGGGCATTTTTATTCTCTCCAAATTCCAATGCAATTCCTGAGAATAGTAATCATCATTAGGCGTCTCATGTGTCGAAAGTCTAGAATAAGTATTCATAAATACATATTCAAAAGCTTTAGTATTATATAATCTTTTTCCATTATCAAATGCGTTTTGATTCTCCGGAACTAATAATTCGTAGAACCCTCCAGCGTAGGGACCTCTAACTATTTTTAAATGTTTTAAACCAAATTTTGAGAAATTGAATCCTTTGATTGTATTTCCTTTTTTAAATTTTACGATAATGTGCCTGACATCCACTTGGTCGCCTTTCCTGCCATCAGCATTAGTGTACCATCTTTCGCCCCATTTTCCATACTTATTATCTCCAACAGATTTCACCTCAATCTGAGCCTGGAGAAGACTAAAACAAACAATCCCGACTCCAACCAAATATAGTTTTATGTTTTTCATATTGTAGCCTTTTTTTTGTTAAACTAATTAATTTCGATACTGTTAAGAGATATAAACTTTATATCCTCTCTTGTATAATAAAATAATATATTATCCTTGATTACCGGATGATCAATTGACTGATCTAAGGTTTTAACTAACCGTATTGTATTGAATTCATCGTTCGAATAAAAAATATTTTTTCCAGAAAAAAGAAAATAACTGTTTGATGAATTTGGATCTTCCAAAAGATATTTATAAAACTCATCTCTGTCAGGGTTATCCCTAATAATGGTCCATGTCAATCCTCCATCCATTGACTTATATATCTCATACCAACTACCAATCGAATAAAGAACATCCCGATTATTGGCATTAAAAACCAAATCAAATATAAAAGCAGTTTTTGGATTGAAATCAGAATTAAAGTCAGTTTCATGTATTAAGGATAATCCATTTGCACCTATTACAGTAACGACCCCTTCTTCCGACCTATTTATTCTACCCCACAACCATACATATTCTTCTTTATATGGATGCCAGTCAATGTAACTGAATCCTTGACTATTGTCAACAGCACCATAAACTAAATCCCAATTATATCCTCCATCAACCGATTGAAAAATTCCCCTACCACCCTCCTGAGCCAAAACAATATTTGGGTTATGGGGCGACATTTCAACACGATATAAATAGAGTGTTTTTTCTCGATCATCACCGTAATAGTTTAATTTTGTGTTCGCCCAGGTTATTCCCCCATCGGTGCTATGCCAGAAATGTTTAATTCCATTTGCAACTATAATATGATCTCCATTTACAGAAACATTTGCTGCACCTGCAGAAAAATTTGTGTCCGAGAATCCCAGGTATTCCCAGTCGCTGAATTCATTTATGTAATTTTTACGCCATAAGCCTTCACGATCAAGGGCAGCATAGATAAAAGGTTTCTCTATTTCCATGCCCCAAAGATAAAAATTGACAATTTTATCTGGGTAATAGTCACCAGGGAGATTCAAAATTGAAATAGTGACTGATTTTTCTATTTTATTTGTTGCCTCATCAACTGAGACAACTTTTATAGTATATTCACCATTCGGTGCTTTTTTAGTATCCCAATTATATTCATAATTAAGGGTGCTGTCAGTAAAGTGTAGCGAGTCATTTATAAAAAACTCAACAAATGCTATTCCTTTTTCATCTTTTGTATCAACTTGTATAAAAACTGTATCACGAAATGTTTCCCCTGCGGCAGGTGAAATAATCATTAATTCTGGCGGCGTTTTATCTGGCTTTGCTTTATCTTCGCAAGCTATAAAAAGACTAACCAATAGAATAATGGGTAGAATTGAGTGATTCATGGTCTATTTAATCTTTTTTCCCAAGATATGTTTTAAGACATTGCATAATTCACCAAAATATAGTACCCAATCTGGGAGTTGTCAATAGAGTAGACTACCTACTATATATGTAGGTAGATGTACCTATATTTTTTCCTTTCTTAATCGCTATAATTCATAGTTTTAAAATTTTAATGGAGTTGAACCACTTCACAAATCACCCCTAATTTCTTTCATGCGAAGTAAAAATAAACAGATACTTGTGGTGGGCGATCGTGTCTTGATCCGCCCAGACAAAGGTGAAGGAAAATCAAAGGCGGGGATTTACTTGCCGCCAAGCGTGGTTGAAAAGCAGGAAGTCTTAAGCGGTGTGGTGGTAGAAGTAGGCCCGGGAATTCCATTGGGTAATCCAGAAGACAATATGGATGAACCCTGGTCAACCAACGACAGTGGGTCGGTGAAATATATTCCATCCCAAGCTGAAGTAGGCGATATGGTATTATTTGTAAATAAAGCGTCTATCGAAATAAAAATCGAAAATGAGGATTATCTCATTATGCCCCAGTCCGCCATTCTCATCCTCATCCGGGATGACCTTCACAGTTTAGCCGATTAATCATTCAAACCATGCCTAAAGCCGGCATTTATATTCACATGCCCTTTTGTCGGGTGAAGTGCATGTATTGCGACTTTTATTCTGTAGCGGATCGCGATGATGCAATCCCCGCTTTTTTTGAAGCACTCCTCAAGGAAATTGACATGTGCGAAACGGATACAAGCGGTTGGATTATTGATACCATTTTCATCGGCGGTGGTACGCCAAGCCTAACACCTCCTCATCAATTAGAAAAATTAATTCGGACATTGGATAGAAAGTTCAATATATCTCAAGTAACCGAATTCACTATGGAGACCAATCCCGGTGAAGCGCCAGCGGACAGTTTAAAAGCCTACCGGGAATTAGGCGTGAATCGAATCTCCATGGGTGTTCAATCACTTGAGCCAAGCCTGCTCCAATTCTTAACGCGGATTCACGGTCCAGAAGAAGTATTCAAAACATTCGATGCGGCACGACATGCAGGGTTTGATAACATTAATTGTGACCTTATTTTTAACATTCCGGGACAAACCATAGATATTTGGCAGCGCGACCTTCAGCGCATTATAGACTTAGAACCGGAACATATGTCTTGTTATTCTTTAACAGTTGAAGAAGGCACCCAACTTTACCAATATGTGAATCGAGGCAAAGTCACCATGCCCAGCAATGACCAAAGTGCTGAATTTTACCAATGGACTCAATCCACCATGACTGATAATGGATTCGAACAATATGAAATATCCAATTGGTCGAAACCCAATTTGGAATGTAAACAAAACCTTCATTACTGGGAAATTGAGCCATACTTGGCGTTCGGTCCATCGGCCCATGGGTTTGACGGAAAAAACCGATTTTCGAATATTCGAAATTTAGACGGTTATATTAAAAATTTAGGCGACGGCAATTTGCCGCGCCAAGATGATTATGAATTATCGGATAAAGACAGAACAAATGAAATGATCGGCTTTGGGCTTCGAATCAAAAATGGTGTAAATCTCTCCAAAATTCCAAATATGTACCGCAAATCATTCGATCAATCAATCATCGAGAATCATTCAAAGTGGGGAAATTATTTTATAAAGGAAAATGACCGAATAAAATTGACGAGCGAAGGATACTCTTTTGCCGATGCTATTGCAGTGGATATGATGATAGATTAAAGTAGAGAAACTTTACGAAGGTTCCAAACCTTCGAAAAGTTAGCTCAATAAGTAAAATGCTTAATCTGCTCCCCTTCTTTGCCGATACTTTCCATGGCTTCCATGCCGATTTCTAAATGAAGATCCACCCATTTTTTTGTTACCTCTTTATCAGACTCTTCTGTTTTAATTCCTTCCGGAGTCATAGGTACATCTGACACCAATAGAAGGGCGCCTCGATCGATGCCATTGGCAAAACCTACAATAAACAATGTGGCCGTTTCCATATCGATCCCCAAAACACGAATTTTCTTTAGGTAATCCTTAAAAGCATCATCATGCTCCCAAACCCTCCGGTTGGTGGTATAGATAACGCCAGTCCTATATTCCAATTTTTGGTTCACCAATAATTCGGATACATGTTTGTGAATCTTGAATGATGGCATGGCGGGCACTTCTTTGGGGAAATAATCATCACCGGTCCCTTCGCCACGGATGGCCGCACTGGGAAGAATAAAATGGCCAATATCGGTTGATTTTTTCAAACCACCGCACTTGCCCAAGAAGAGCACACCTTTTGGACTAACACTTGACAAAAGGTCCATAACGGTAGCCGCATTTGCGCTGCCGATCCCGAAATTTATAATACTCACACCATCGTTGTTAGTGGCCGAGGTCATTGGGCCACCTTTCCCTTTTACTTCTACACGATATTTTTCAGCAAATTTTTCCACATAATTTTGAAAATTAGTCAGGAGAATCCATTCGCCAAAGTCCTCAGCTATGGTTCCTGTATATCGTTTAATCCAGTCTTTTACAATTTCTGATTTTTGCATTAGATGCCCTCCCCTTTTAGTGTGAGTGACACTGGGCAATGATCCGAGCCCATAATGTCGTCATGAATATCCGCATCTTCAAGCTGATCTACAAATCCTTCATTCACCCAAAAATAGTCGATGCGCCAACCTACATTTCTTTCCCGAGCGCCAAAGCGGTATGTCCACCATGAATAGCGATCCGGTTCTGGATGAAAATGGCGAAATGAATCTACCCACCCGTGGGATTCATAAGTATCCAACCACTCTCGCTCAATGGGCATAAACCCAGAATTTTTAACATTATCTTTCGGCCGGGCTAAATCAATGGGATGGTGTGCCGTATTCCAATCTCCGGTCACAATAACATTTGTCCCATTTTCCACTTGTTCATTTATTATGGGTAAAAGTTCGTCATAAAAATCAAGCTTATATTTCAGGCGAGTTTCATCTTTTTGACCGTTGGGGAAATAAATATTATAAAGTAAAAAGTCATCATGTTCTGTAATGAGTACGCGGCCTTCCCCATCAAACCGATCGATGCCAAGCCCCTCCTGAACGTAATGGGGCTCATTCTTGCAAAAAGTCGCCACGCCACTGTAACCCGCTTTTTCAGCTGAATGCCAAAAGGTATGATAGCCATGGTCTTCTATCAGTGAGGTACCAAGTTGATCAATTCTGGCCTTGGTCTCTTGGAGGCATACAACCTCAGGCTGTGTTTCATCCAACCAATCTAAGAAGCCCTTTTTTTCTGCGGCACGGATGCCGTTCACGTTCCAACTATAAAGTTTCATTAATTCCTCAAATGTTGGACGTGAAATTGGGGAATAAAGTTGAAATAAGGAAGTATCTTAAGGAGCTATCACCCTGTAAATTTTATCGGAAGCAAAAGAACCAAATAAACCAAAGCCCCCTTCAACTCCAAACGAATGCCCAACCATGCCATCGCCGGACAGAAAATTCACAAAATCTTTTCCATCTCGTTTGACAAAATATTTGAAAAAGTTCTCATCAAGTGTTCGCAAATTTATCATTAATGAGTCTGGTTTATCTTCGCTTGTATCCCACCACAAATTACTACAATCAACTGGTGGCGTTGTCCATTTGGACGTTTTTGGTGGAAGGTATGTTGTATGGCCCACACCACACATTGATTTGAATTCTGTTTTTAACTTAGTAGATATATTTCCGTTATAATCTCCATTTAAGTCAAACTTTACGGAATAAGGTTTTTTCACATAAACTGTATCAGGAACAGAAGATCCGTCAATTTTGGGAAATTTAGGTGTAGTTACAACACCGGTTAATTTTTCCAATCCCGGTGCTTCTACCGTTAAATAATAATCGGTGTCAGCTTTCGGTTTAAATGTTCCCGTTGAATCTACATAATAATTTTCCCATCGATTTAAATCGTCATTTAAGTGAAAAGAATAATTTATTACACCATCAGATATGGTCACTTTAGCCTCTTTCACAAAATCCGCTTTTTGATAAATTGGGTAAATAACGGTAGAATCTTTAAAGTCAACTGTATCATACCCCACAATAATTCTGTCCGGTTCTTGCAAGGAAAGGGTCCTACGAACATCGACAAAACTGGTAAAAGTATCATCCAGAGATATTAATCCGAATGCAACCAGTTTATTGGCTTCTTCCGATTCAATATTTTCCCATTCTGCCTTTGGTGCCATGCAAGCCAAGGATGCAAAAATAATTGTAATTGTAAATATTTTTTTCATGATTTTTCCTTAAATATCAAAACTTAGTCCAAAGGTGGCCATGAGGGGAAACATGGGAAATCCTTTTCGTTGTACGCGACCATAGTTCGCAGACTTTTCATTTGAATTTGTTCGATAAATCCAAAATAAATGGTTCAAGTGATTGGTCAAATTCAATACCTGAATGTAACGTTCCCCTTCGCCAAACATTTTGGATTTTGTTTTTTGCGTTATTCCCAAATCCAATCGTAAATAAGATGGGTATCGTTGACTATTTTTTTCTCCCACAAGGTATTCTCCCCAAGAATAGAAATTGTCGTTCCCATAATCTTGGTAATGGGTCCATCCGGGGATAGATCCTTGGATGGGTGTAAAAGGTAGACCGGAAGAAAAGGTTAAGGAAGAACTTATCTTTGTCCGTTCGGTCCGCTGCCAATACCCGACCATATTTAAAGTATGTTCTTTATCAAAGTTGGGACGGAACCAACCATCAATTTCAGTAAACCATTTTGTTTGGGCCCAGGTGTAACCAATCCATCCGCCATATTTTCCTGAATTTTTCTTTACTAAAAATTCCAAACCATAAGCATGGGCATCCGTTTTATAAAATTCATTAAAGGGATTGTACTGGATGTTTCCATCAATTTTGAAGGATGATCCTTGTTTTAAGGTAATCATATTGTCAAATGATTTGTAATATCCTTCCAAGCGGAAAATGATATTGTCCGGCGTAATATATTCCAATCCGGCGATTGTATGGTCAGAATATGGTGCTTTTTGATCCTCCGGCGTCCCCATCCAAATATCAATAAAGCGAAGACTTTCATCCCGTGGATTTGCAATGGTCAAATATTGGTAGTATCGACCCCAGTTAAATTTGACGGCCAAATTAGGTTTAATAAAATATTTAAGTCCTAACCGTGGTTCAGTATTAATATTTCCGTGGAGGGAATAATGGGATAATCGAAGCCCAAACTGTGTGGATAAGCGATCGTTTATAGTCCATTTATCCTGGATATAAAAAGCACTTTCATAAGCGCGTGATTTCATTTCCAGCGGTTTAACATGAATGGATGTGTCAATATTGGCCGAGGTGTACTCCATCCCTAAATCGAAATTAATGGATTTGAATTGACCCCCGCTAGAAATGGTGTGGTGGTCCGATGCTATCCATGTCAATTCTGTTTCTAGGGTTCGATCCAGAATATTATCAAATGTATCAAAGAATAAACCACTATAAGATTGGGTGCTATCACCGTCCTCAATATTGGTTGACCAAGATTCGTTATCCAAATCAATATTAAAACGAAAACGACTTTGGGCAGCGAATGTTTTCAGAATCAGATTTGATCCTTTAATCCATCGCCAAGTGAGGCTATTTGTATGGTTTCCCCAGCGCCAATCGAATAAAGATTTATCCCTATTTGTACCAGATTCATCATTATTTTCTGAAAAACTGGAGGACCCATCCCCCTTTATACTCAATACATCATCACCATAAAATTGGCTGTATGTAAGGCGATGCTTCTCATTGATATCCAAGTTGACCTTCCCTTGGAAATCGTAAAAATAGTAGGGCACTTTACCGCTTCCCCCGCTGGCCTTAATGAGCGTATTTGCGACCACATCAAAATAGGTTCTGCGCCCAGCTAACATGTAGGACCCTTTCATGCCATTCCATTTGATGGGGCCTTCGATCAATCCCTTTGCTGATAAAAGAGAAATATTCACCTTCCCCTGAAATTCTTCTGTATTCCCTTCCCGATTGATTACATTCAGGATGGATCCCATGCGTCCGCCATACCGTGCAGGAAATCCACCGGCGTGGAAGTCTGCCTCTTTTATGGCATCCGTATTAAAGGTAGAAAATAATCCACCCAAGTGATAGGGGTTATAAATGGTAATGCCATCAAGCATAATCAGGTTTTGGTCTGGTGTGGACCCGCGTACATAAAGGGCACTGGAAAAATCGCTGGTGGTTTGGACGCCGGGAAGCAACTGAAGCGTACGAAAAAGGTCCGCCTCAATAAAAGCCGGCGCAGCGTTGATCTCACGCATATCCAAAGTGACACGACTCGGCTCCACCATCTTCTGGAATTTAATTCGCTCGGCAGATACATTCACTTCTTCACCTGCAATAACTGCCACATCTAGACGAAAATCCAAGCGAATATCTTCTCCCTCACCCAGTACCATTTTTTGGGTTTTCATTTGATAGCCGATAATTGAAGCAATCACCTCGTAATCTCCGGGTGGGACATTTGGAATAACGTAGTAACCGTCTTGATTGGTGGCTGCGCCTTTATAAGAATCTTTGATGAATACGTTTACATAAAAGAGTGGTTCGCCATTGGCATCTTCCCGAACGAAGCCATGTATCGATTGGCCTAAAAGAAGTGTACTTCCTAGGCATAATAGGATGGATAATATCCTGAATTGCATTTGAATAAATTTCCCCGATAATTGATGAATTATTGCTTGAATTTAAGCGCGGGAATTTAATCATTTGGCATTATTCCATTTATGATGAATATCACATATTTTTTGATATTTTCTGACGTAACCAGTTGTAATTTTCGCCGCCAAAAATCAATAGATTATTATGGAACCAGAAATAGTAAAAACACTAATAGAAGCAGGCATCCCCGGCGCCAAAGTTGAAGTTGTAGATACAACCGGTACCAAGGATCATTTTAGTGCAGTTGTAATAAGCGATTCCTTTGATGGCTTATCTTTGGTAGATCAACACCAGGCCGTATATAAAGCAGTGGGGAACCATATGACGAAGGAGATTCATGCACTTCAGTTAAAAACGTATTCGCCCCAACAGTGGGCGAAAAATAATTCATAGGAAAAGTAATGGAATTAGCAGAACAAATCAAAAATGATATTAGCGGAAACCCTGTCATCCTTTTTATGAAAGGTACAAAAGATATGCCCATGTGCGGATTTTCTAACCAAGTGGTTCAAATTTTGAATCATTACGGCATTGAATACAAAGATGTGAATATCTTAGAGGACCCCATGATTCGGGTAAAATTATCGGAGGAATCCGGGTGGCCTACAATCCCCCAGTTATTCGTTAAAGGGAAACTGATTGGTGGTGCTGATATTGCAATGGAATTACATGAGCGCGGTGAACTACTGGATATTTTAGACGTATCTGAAAATTGACAAAATTGGTTTGGTGATTAACTACCAAACCTTATAATTTCGCCTCCGTTAATTCGAAAGAATTAGACCTATTGGCCCGTTCGTCTAGTGGTTAGGACTCCAGGTTTTCATCCTGGCAACAGGAGTTCGATTCTCCTACGGGCTACATACAAAACCCTGTCGAAAGATGGGGTTTTTGTTTTAATTTATTACAATGAACATACCACTTCACCCTGCCATAGTTCACTTTCCCATCGCACTTTTATACGGGGCTCTCATTCTACATTCCATCCATTTATGGCGGCCCAATTGGATTTGTCGTGTCGTGGGTATGTGGCTTCTTGGATTAGCCGCTGCATTTTCAATTTTTGCTGCCATTACAGGAGAACGGGAAGCGACTAAGGCGGGACAAGTGGGCTACTCTACTGAAATTATTGAACTCATGAACCGCCACGAACTGATGGGAAACATCGTTACATGGGGTTCTATAATTCTTTGTTTGGGATGGGTTTATTTATTCTTTAAAAATATGGAAGACAGACGCATTGATATACTTGCTTTAGCTTTTCTTATTCTAATGGTTATCATTGTTTCTTTTACGTCTTATCTTGGTGGACAACTGGTGTGGGTCCACGGGGTGGGAACACCCTGAAATTATTTTAGCATACTTTTTATGGAACTCCCCACTTTACGATTGCTTTTATAATCGTATCCCAATAAATGGGTGATGGTTGCTGCAATCTGGTTAGTGGCAATCGTATCCGTATGGGTTACTTCACCCAAAGCCGGTGTATCAGGACCGATGACTGCTGACCAAACAAACTCCGCTTCCGGTACACTTGCTCCGTGAGACCCCCAACGCCCGTCTGTGTGATCGCCTCGGCCATGGTCAGTGGTTACGATTAAAGTCGTTTTGTTTCGGTACATATCATTGGATTGAACCCACGTCCAGGTATCTCGAATATAACCATCCAATCGATTTATCATTTTTAGATATCGATCGTATTTTTTTTGGTGCGCATACTCATCCGTTTCATCATAAGCAATGTATAGCAGACGCGGTTTTCTAAATTTTAAATATTCCATTGCATATTCATGCGTGAGTGCATCCCATCGGACACCCAATCCATAGCCTTCATAGGGCATATAAGAAACAAATTCATTCATCCATTTTTGTTTTTGCGTTAAGAGGCTGTCTTTAAGTGGAAATCCTCCGGAATTGATGGTGAAATCATTACGTTCGTTATTCAGAATCCAATCAAAAACATCCCAAGAACCAAAGGCAGCAACTTTCTTTTCAAATCCAGATTGTTCATTCATGAATTCAAGTACATTAATGTTGGGATTCAATATTTTGTCGTTACTCTTTACACTGTCATCATTAAACCCTACCAACAGCTCACTGTATCCCGGATAAGAAAATAGATACGGATTTGTTAATCGCATGACACTGCCTTTCCTTTTATTCCCATAAATTTGTCCGGATTTCCCAATGGTTTTCCACAAGAAAGGCATCAATGTTTCACGCCTTTCATTCTCATCAGATTTCCAAAATTTCGCTCGCGTGCCTGCTAAATCTTTCACCATTATTGAATCATTGATAATATTTTGATCGGCGCCTGTAAATATTTCCTGCCAGCGAACACCATCCAGTGTAATCAAAATAACATTTTCAGTTTGGTAACCTTTCGGGTTTTTACTATCGTTTTCAGTGCAGCCGATAATTACAAATAAAACAAAGATTAGTTTTTTCATTTTTCTTCCGTTTTTACATAGACTAAAAAGTATTTTGAATAGGTGGATGAAAACAAACCATAACCGCCATCAATATTGCTTTCGGGGAGAATATATTGATTTTGGGGTGGACCAAGTGGAAACCCTTTATAATATTTCCTAAATGATTCATCCGCCACTTGGACCTCAACCAAATGAACACCGGTGTAATTAAAGGATAGCCAACCAAAATCCAAATATTCTTGGCTCAAATGCCATACGATGGGATTCGCCCAATAATACTGTCCTTCACCGTTTACCATCATGTGTCCTTTAAAAATATGGGCTGAAAGGGTTGTATCTACTATAGCATTCCCTGCATCATCTTGGAGGGCGTAGCTAACAAGGCGCATCATACCCGGATTGCTTTCTGCATCCCATTTAACAACAAACATGGGAATCGAAGCAAAACTGGTGGTATAGCAACTGCCCTCTTTATACACAACAGTATCCATTTTGACTTTAGAGAAATCGCCTGTATTTATCGCTTGCCGAATGTCACTTTTTGTATTTTCATCCAAATACAAATTGATTGGAAACACTGTTACCGGTTTACCGTCGCATTGATAATCAGATGAAAGAACTGAACGAATATGAAGCGTGTCAGGTATAATAGTTTCCGATGTAAGTGTTTGCCCCTCCCATTTCACAGATAGCTCATATTTTATATTCGGTAATGTTTTTTCGCCCACATATTTTTTAATATATCGCCCTGGAGAATTTTTTATCGGCTTAAATGGATGGGTGAATACATGTCCCTTTATGGATACATCCGCATCAGAAATCCAATTCGCTTCTGCTTCATGGGGTTGACCAATATCGTAAGTCCGTGAAACAAATATTGTATCACTCAATCCTTCGTTTGCTCGGAGATTCCCAAACACCACTATTTTTTCTTTATAAGACTCGGTATCATCCACTGGTTCGCAGGAGGACACAAAAAGCCCAAGAAGGGCTAAATAGATAATTCTAAAATTCAAAAGTCACTCCAATACTGGGTATAATTGGTAATCCATTGATGGCGCCTCGTTGCGGACGACCTTCGTCATCTTCGTCAATTTCTTTATCACCATCATCATCGGTACCATTAATTGTACTACCAAAGCGGTAGGCATAACGGAATACATTCTTTTGCCAATATGTATTTACAATCTGGATAAACACATCCATGCTTTTCCCTTTAAACTTTGTATGGTAAACAGCACCTAAATCTAATCGATGATAGAGCGGATAACGGCCACCATTCCGAGCTCCGGGGATTGTGCGGAAAATCTGTGTAGAGGCATCCGGCACTTTTTCAATATAATAACCAAGGATTTGTGTGTAAGGCTGGCCGGTCTGGAATGTCCATTTCCCATTAATATCCCATTTGGGATTTAACCTAAAATTGCCAATAATATTAAAAACATGGCGCCGGTCCCAATTGGTATAATATTCCTTATTTTGAAATTTCTTCCGCGCTATGGACCAAGAATAAGAAGCCCATCCGTTTATCCTTCCCAATCGTTTTTCTAGGAAGATTTCAAACCCATAAGCGTACCCATCGCCCACATCAACAAGGTCATCTAAAGTTTCATCAGAAACGATCTCATCCACGGTGGATCGTTCATCTACAAAGGTGAGTAAATTTTTCAAATCTTTGTAATAAGTTTCCACTTGTAAGCGATATGACGATCCAAAATATTCCTCATATCCTAATACGATCTGATTAGCTGATGCAGGAGCTACAGATGAATCAACTGCAAACCAAGCGTCCAAAATTTTTGGATTAAAATCATCTTGAATTGTTTCCATAAATTGATGATAGACGCCGGCAGAAAAATTAATGTAGCGGTCCTGAGTTAGCAAAAATTTCATCCCGAAACGAGGATCAATGAAAATATCTTCCCTAGCTTTGTCATAATAATTCACCCGAATCCCAGGTTCAATCATCAGTCGCGATGTGGGCCAATATTTCATTTTAGTATATACGGCCCCTTCCTTTGGATGAGTTCGTGTATCGAAAATAGTACTATCCAAAAAAGTACTACTGTAAACAAAATCCAAGTCTTTCATTTCACCGCCGAACCGCACCTGAATATCTTGGGAAGCAAACCACGTCCAATCTGTCCGGAAACTAAAATCATCAATATAATCTTCTTCATTTACCCCTGACTCTCCACCAAGGCCAAAAAAGATGTTAAAGCGACTTTTGGCAAGGAGCCAGTTGGACACCAGTTTTGTATTGAAAAATTTGCGATAATTCATACTAACTGTCTGGTTGCCCCATTGTCCTTTAAGCAATAACTCATCCCAAAAGAGGTCATCTTTCCCCAAATAAAAAGACATTGAGAGTCTATCATTTTTACCAACATCTTGAAAAACATGGCCTTGTAAATCATAAAAATAATAGGGAAACTCCATGGATGTTCCCTTAAATATCTGGTCAAAATAGGTCCGTCTTCCGGACATGAGCCAAGCGCCATTTCCAACGGGACCTTCTAAAGTAGTTTGGGCCGAAAGGAGTGAGATTGACCCTTTTCCATTGAATTCATTTCGGTTCCCTTCACGGCTACGAACATTAAGGACGGCGGAAAGTCTGCCGCCATATTCTGCATTGAATCCACCTTTTAAGAGATCCGCTTCTTTAATGGCATCAACAATAAAATTGGAAAATAATCCGCCTACGTGAGAGGGGTTATAAACGGTGATGCCATCCAACAAAATTAAGTTTTGGTCAGAGTTACCGCCGCGAATAACAAGGCCTGTACTGAATTCAGATTCAGTAAGAACGCCGGGTAAACTTTGAAGTGTTCTGAAAAGGTCCGCTTCTCCAAGTTGAGGCACATTTTTAAGTTGGCGCATATTGAGCGTATTACGACTGATCTGAATATTTACACGCCGATCTACCTCTTTGCCGGTCACTTCAATGGCACTCATTTCGATGGGAGTTATTTCCAGGGCAATGGACAGTTCAAGGTCATCACCATTATTAAGGGGAATTTGCTTCTTCTCAGTATTATAACCCAAATAAGAAATGACGACTTCATAATCGCCCGATGGGATTTCACTCACAACATAATAACCGTCGTAATTGGTGGCTGTCCCCAAATCAGTCCCGGAGAGGTAAACATTGGCACCAATGAGGGCTTCTCCCGAACTTTTATCAGTAATGAAGCCGTGTATATAGTTGAGCTCCTGGGCGTTCAACCATCCCAAGAGAATGAGAAATAAACTATTCTTTACCCAAGATGTCGTCAAGTATTTCCCCCGCGTGTGTGTTGACGTTCATTTTCTTATAAATTTTTTCGATACGGCCTTTATTATCTAATACAAAGGTCACACGGCTAGCCCAAAATCTGCCTTTCGTACCGTATGCTTTAGAAACTTTTTTTCCCTTATCGGACAATAAAGTAAAGGGCAAATTGAACTTTTTCTTGAATGCCGACAATGCTTTGGGTGAATCATAACTGATACCGAATACGGTAATATTTTCTTTTTCATACTCACTGAATGCGTTGCGGAACCCGCACGCTTCCTTGATTCATCCTGGTGTATCAGCTTTAGGGAAAAAATAAACAATCACCCATTTTCCGCGATAATCCTTTAGGGTAATCTTTTTATTTTCTTCAGATAAGAGTGTAAAATCGGGCGCCATATCCCCAACCTTCAATGTATCTGCTGATTTGCCAAATAGAAAAGTCATCATTGTGAAGAGAAATATAGATGTTTTCATCGATTGCTTGTGCATGGATTTTATCCTTTCAGATATGCTAGAGTTTCCACAGAAAATGAGGTTCAATCAATATTTTAATCTTGAAAATCTTTTGAACCGTCACAAGTATTTCCTTCCATCAGCATGGTGAGTCAATCTCCTAAAATGGGGAACCAACTGAAGCGGTCTAATAATGCAGCCCCTAATTCTACAATTATCGCCAATAATAGCAATTTTCATTCGACAATCACTTCGTTAAAAAATATCCAAGCTTTTTTTCCGCGACCTTGATGCCAATCTGGACACAGACCTCTATTGACAATCTTTAATTTGAGAAATTTCGCAGTTTCGTCATATAAATCAAAACTAATTGTCTTATTAAAATTTTCATCTTTTAGTTGAGGGTCAGGTAAAAACTTCATGGCAATTTTTTTATAATTCTGTCCGTCATTCGAGGAAAATACCTCAATTTTTTCCGGAGGAAAAATCCAATAATCACTGTCAATCAACATATTTAAAGAAATCTTTTTCACAACTAATTCATCATGAAAAGCCAAGTCGATTTCTGCGTTTTCTCCTTCATAGCCCAACCAAGTACCATCATCAAAATGAATAGAACCCAAATTTTTATCATTTATAGAAGCAGCACCTTTTCCGAAATATTTGTTACTTGGGTCTGGGGATAAGACTACATCCTTAAATTTATGAGTTTGAAAGAAAACGGTATGTTTTAGCACCTTAGACCGTTGCCATCCCTCCTTTTTTGCATATATATTTAATTCTACTGAACGATCAATATCTAAAATATCACGGTCCAACTTTTCCCAATCATCCATAGGTATAGTACTATCAAACGAATAATAGTATTCTACATCTTCAATAGATGAATTTAATTTTAATTGACTTGTTTCATCTATAAATTTTTGATCCAAAGCAAAACTGGGCGTAGGTAATTCTACTCCTTTTAAAATCGATTCTTTTCCTTCGCCCAAATTAATGGACAAATCCAGAAGTGTATTTTTCAGGGTTGATATATTTTCTAATGTAATCTCGGTTTCACCTATATAGAGCATTTTAAGTCTATCAAAAGTTACCAGAGAATTTATTGATTCCTCGGAAATACTCGTTCCGAACAAGTTCAGGTGAGTCAAGTTTTCACTATTTATATTTTGTAAATCCTTGTCAGAAATAGATGTATTTTTCAAGTGTAGCTTGACCAAATTATTAAACCTAGATAGAAACCGCCAATCTAGGATATTCGCTCCAGATAAATCGAGCTGGACGATTTGTTGTGCTACAGATTTTAATAGATTAATCTTTGCCTTAGTTATGGTATCCTGACGGTTAAAATACGACACCTGCAATTGGGGATAATCTAAAACAATGGGGGTAACGGCAAAACCCGCTTCAATTAATTGGTTAATTTTGGGGGGGGATGCTTTTGGTACATTGATATATTTAGCTTCTGTGGAAAATCGATTTTTTTCAATCAATTTTTGAATAACTTTCTTCATGCCACTACGAGGATCTAAATCGGCAACCATTACATTATTGGGAAGCCCTGTATCTATCCAAATTTTTAACAATTCAATTTCATCTGAATTTAACTTTTTTTTACCTTTTGGTGGCATGGCATCGTCATCATCTCCTGACAATGAAATGCGTCGAATGATTTCACTAGCAGAGGCATTTCCTACCGCAACAATCGGGCCGCTTACGCCCCCCTTTATGAGCGACTCAAAAGTTTCCAAATTTAATTCGTTATTTGGCTTTTCCTTATTATGACAGCTTTGACAATTGTCCTCCAGCAACGGTGCAATGACATGAGGATATATGGAAATATCAGCCAAGTTAACTTCGTTGGCAACACTATCACTTTTGTTCTTAGATGAAATGAATACTTTTGTTATGAATCCTTTGCCATGGGTGAGTTCACCACCCAAATGTCCCGAGATAAAAATGCTCAAAATCGTTACAGTAAAAAGTGGTAAATATAGTTTTTTATGTCGAAAAATATATGTGACTATTGCTAGTAGGGTTGTGAAAATCCCTGCCAATTGATGATTCATTATTGCTTCTAACTCGTAACTACCGCTTCTTGATAAAATAAAGCCTGTGGTAGTTGCAATAATGGCACTGAGCAATCCCAAAAACAAAACTAAAGGTACAGATTCATTTAAATAAGATTTTTTCTCTATATTAAAATATCCGACCACCGCCATAATATAAGCAATAATGAGAAACCCAATTGGTAGATGAATAATTAATGGATGAAAGCGCCCAATAAATTGAATGAATGGATGCACAAATATTGAACTGACTTCAAGCATAAAATCTCTAAGCCAAAATATCACTAATTACATGACCGGATACATCCGTCAATCGGTAAGGCCGTCCCTGGAAATTGTAAGTCAATTCTTCGTGGTCAAGTCCCAAGAGATGTAGAATGGTCGCCTGTAAGTCATGAACGTGTGTTCTCCCCTCCACGCCATAGTAACCAATATCATCTGTTTCTCCGTAAGAGATTCCCTGCTTCACGCCGCCGCCTGCCATCCAAATTGTAAAAGCTTCCAGCAAATGATCCCGCCCCTTATATACCATTTCTTTGCCACCGCGATTCTCCCGCATGGGGGTTCGACCAAATTCACCACCCCATACAACTAGTGTCTCTTCCAGCATACCTCTCTGTTTCAGATCTATAATAAGGGCCGTCATAGCTTTATCAACTTCCCTGCAACGATCCTTGAAACCCAAGTCTAACGCTTCATTCGCCGATGCACCGTGACCATCCCAACCCCAGTGATATAGTTGAATAAACCGGCAGCCGCGTTCGGCCAACCTGCGGGCCAAAACACAGTTATTGGCGAAAGAAGATCCTCCCGGTTCTGACCCATACATTTGATGTACATATTCTGGTTCCTTATAAATGTCCATTGCTTCCGGCACAGACATCTGCATTTTAAAAGCCATTTCATATTGTGAAATCCGCGTTAAGGTTTCAGGGTCTCCAACTTCATTATAGTGTTTTTCATTCAGTTTATTAATTCCTTTTACAATTTTTTCTTTCAATCCACGAGTCAGATTTTTCGGGTCGGAAAGATACATCACAGGATCACCTTGGCTCCTACATTCAACACCTTGATAAATAGAAGGTAAAAATCCGCTCCCCCAAATACTTTTACCCGCACTGGGATTTTTCCCGCCAGAGACAAGTACAATAAACCCAGGCAGATTTTCATTTTCAGATCCGAGACCATAAGTCACCCATGATCCCATACTGGGTCTTCCTAGGCGAGGGAAGCCCGTTTGCATTAAAAGCTGGGCAGGCGCATGGTTAAACTCATTTGTATGCATAGCCTTTAAAAAGGATACATCATCAACGATTGTGGAAAAATGGGGAAGGCGATCAGAAACCCAAGCACCGGAATCTCCATATTGTTTAAAGGGATAAAGAGGACCCAACATTTTTGGTGTTCCTTCAATAAATGCGAATCGTTTACCTTCCAATAAGGATTGGGGACAATCCTGACCATCTAACTCTTGCAACGCCGGTTTATAGTCAAATAATTCAAGTTGAGATGGCGCCCCAGCCATATGCAAATAAATAACCCGTTTTGCTTTTGGAGCGAACATTGACGGCTTTGCCAAAAGAGGATTTCCCATTCTTGCTAGTTTATCCAATCCCCCAACAACTTTTTGATTACACCCTGCCAAGGATCCCAAAGCCATCGCACCCAGCCCCGTAGAACATTGTTTTAAAAAATGCCGACGTGTTTCAAATTCTACTTTTCGAATATATGCCTCTAGGTATTTATTCATCATATTTATTGCCGGGTTAAAAATTCATCTAAATTTAAAATTACATTCGCCACCACTGCCATGGGCGTTTTCAACGTTTCACCATAATCATCTGTAGACGCCCCCCCTGGTTCATCCATATTTAATGTTGAAGAAGCTTTCGCGTGAACACCTTTGAGTATATTTATTTCAGACTGAGTCGGTTCACGCTGTAATGCCCGCTGAAATATCTCAATAATCTGCTGATCAAGATTGCTTCCCCTCCCCTCAATCAAATTTGCCAGTGCATTCGCCGCTTCCAAATAAACAGGGTCATTCAGAGTAACCAATGCCTGCAAGGGAGTATTGGTAAGAATACGCCGATTCACACAAATTTCACGACTGGGACTATCAAAACTCATCATGGATGGATACGGACTTGTTCGTCGCCAATAAGTATATAATCCTCGTCTATGAGCATCCTCTCCGACAGATGTTTCCCAAGTTACGCCGTTATAAATTACTTGCCATACCCCTTCTGGTTGATAGGGTTTTACACTGGGGCCATACATTTTTTTACTTAACAAATGGGCCACTGCCAAAGATTGATCTCTGATCTGTTCCGCACTTAACCTTATCCGGGATGCACGAGCCAATAAATAATTGTATGGGTCTTTATCCTGGTTTTCAGATGTAATTGTTGAAGACTGCATATAGGTTGAAGAAGTGACCATCAATTTCAGTAGGGATTTCATCCCCCATTTAAATTCTCCCTGAAACTGCAAGGCAAGCCAATCGAGTAATTCAGGATGGGTAGGTGATGCACCCTGTGATCCAAAAACTTCTAGTGTTTCTACAATACCCCGCCCAAAAAGTTTGGCCCAAAAACGGTTCACAGTTACTCTGGCAGTCAGTGGATTTTCTCCAGAAACCAGCCATCTGGCCATTGACAATCGATCCGGGCTATTCTGAATTTTAATTGGCGGCATAGAGGCTGGAACACCCGATGATACCTGAATCCCTTTGTCCAACCAATTTCCCTTAACAAACATATGTGTTTCTCTGCGATTATCTGCTTTTGTCGCTTTCATAATAGGAAGGGAAGTTGCTTTTATACTGTCCAATGAAATTTCTTTTGCCGACAATTGGGCACTTTTATATGGGCTTCCTTTATTCTCACTGATCCATAATTTAATGAGGGCGATTCTCGACTCGTCTTCTTTGGTATATACATCCATAACCGGTTCTTCTGTTGGCAAATCCGAGTCGGCTGTATTATTGAAAAAAGAGTAAAACTGGTAATATTCTTTATGTCTAAATGGATCATAAGGATGACTGTGACATTGGACGCAACTGAATGTCATCCCCTGCCAAACTTCCCAGGTTGTGTTGACCCGATCTATAACAGCTGCAACCCTGAATTCTTCATCATCGGTTCCCCCTTCATCATTGTTCATGGTATTTCGATGAAAAGCAGTAGCAATCATTTGATCATTTGTGGGATTCGGAAGCAGATCTCCAGCAAGTTGATTAATGGTAAACTGATCAAAGGGCATGTCCTGATTAAAGGCATCAATCAACCAGTCCCTGTATTTCCAAATTTCACGATGGGCGTCTTTTTCGTATCCTTTAGAATCTGCATACCGTGCCAGGTCCATCCACATAGATGCCCAATGTTCCCCAAAACGGGGGGATGACAAAAGATAATCTACAAGTTTTTCGTAAGCTTCTGGTGAATCGTCATTGAAGAACGATTCCCGAGATTGCATCGTCGGAGGCAACCCAATGAGGTCTAAGCTAACTCTTCTTAACAGTGTTTCTTTATCCGCTTCTTTAGAGGGCTTTAGGCCTTCCTCATTTAACCGCGCCAAGATAAATTGATCTATAGGGTTTTTAATCCACCCATTGGATTCATTCTTGTGTGGCGTTATTGACTTCGGTGGTATGAATGCCCAATAATCTTTCCACTTGGCACCCTGATCTATCCATCGCGTTAAAATATCAATTTCATTGGGGGATAGAGGATCCTCACCCAAAGGCATTCTTTCATTTGAATCGCGATGGGTCACCCGTGCGATTAATTCACTCCTAGCTGCATTCCCGGGAAATATAATCCTGTTACCATTATTACTTTTTCCCAATGCTTCTTCTTCAAATAAAAAACTAACACCCGCCAATTTTCTCACACCACCATGACAGGCGATGCATTTATTATTTATTATAGGGCGAACGTGTTCATTATAATCAATTAAGGTGAGACTGGTTTTCGCATCCTTTCCAGAATTGCATGAAAAGACTACGATCGTTAAAAGGCAGGTGAAAAAAGTAAAGGGAAAACGCATCTGCATTATTATTTTCGATAATCTAGTGGCGGTTTTCGATCCCCCAAAAGAGAGTAATAGTTAAATTTTAACCCTCTCCTTTCAATTAATTCTTTTTTTGCATCTTTCACCGCTTCCGGATTGTTGTATAAATCAACGGCAGTACCGGCAATTGCTTTGGCCGCATTCATCATACCTTTCATACCGATACCCATACCGCCTGCAGCTACAGCTTGCCATGTGTGTGCTGATGTTCCCGGGATCCATGTGGCAGTTCTAAGTCCTGCAGTTGGCACCATCCAACTCACATCACCTACGTCGGTGGAACCTCCCCCTTTAGAAAATTTATAGGGCTGAACTACCGCCGCAGAAGATATATCTCTGTCCGGTGACCGAAGTGTCTTGTAAATCTCCTCTGCAAATTTTCTTTCTTTTTTTGTGTACGATACTCCGCCAATCTCTACTAAATTTTTATACATAATTTTTTGCGCCACATTATTGGCCAATACAGGACGATTCCCATGGATAATCTCATATTCCAGCCGAGTACCTGTCCCTAAGGCTGCACCTTCTGCAGTTTTTATAACTCTTCCCCAGATGCCCTCAAGAATATCTACATTAAAATCACGAACGTAATAATAAACTTCTGCATAGTCCGGGACCACATTGGGGGCATCGCCGCCATGAGTAATGACATAGTGAATGCGTGAACCATCGGGAATATGTTCCCGCATGAGGTTCACCATGTGGTTCATAGCTTCCACCGCATCTAAAGATGAACGCCCTTTTTCCGGGGCGCCGGCGGCGTGGGCGGAATAACCGTGAAATCTAAATTTTGCTGAACGGTTGGCCATTGATGATCTTGGACTGGCCATATTCTGATCACCGGCATGCCAGTGAAGGACAACATCCACATCATCAAAAAGTCCAGCGCGAACCATATAAACTTTCCCGGAACCGCCTTCTTCAGCTGGTGTACCGTAGAGTCTGATCGTCCCTTTTTGTCCCGTTTTCTTTAAATAGTCTTTTACCGCAATGGCTGCAGCTATGGATGCTGTTCCAAATAAATGATGACCGCAAGCATGACCGGCAGCGCCATCAACAATCGCCTTTCTTTCAGTAGCTACTTCCTGAGATATGCCCGGGAGTGCATCGAATTCCGCCAAGATACCAATGATGGGTTTTCCTGAACCATATTCCGCCACAAAAGCTGTGGGTATTTCAGCTACACCGGATTCAATACTGAATCCTTCATCGGATAAAGTTTTTTTGAGTAATCTGGAACTCTTTTCTTCCTGGTATCCCACTTCGGCAAACTTCCAAATGGACATGGCAATTTGTTCATATTTTTTGGTTCGTTTATCGATGGACTTTTGAGCAGCCTTTTTATTAGACTGTCCAATAGTAATCTGAGGAATTAAAAATAATAGGGTCAACACCAAGGCAACCAATCGTTGAGAAAATTTCAATTTAACCTCCTGTTAATTTCATTTAATGGAATGGGAAGTTAGGTGGGCTATATGAAATTCTAAAGATAGAAAGAAAAAAACCGGGGCATCATCTTGAAGGGCAGTGTGACGACTCAGCCCCGGCCTTTAGAGAAATTTAATTGAATAAGTATTGAAATTTCATGAAGTATTGACGGCTGTTCAAACGGCCATTCTCAATCGCATCCATGGATAGTGTATTTACAAATTGGTTCTGGGAAGATCCAATATAAAAAATGGTGAATGGACTGGGCTGATAAGTCAACAATGGTTGTACGGTAAATGAATTGCTGAAATCATTATACTGGCCCAACAATTTAAAACCGAAGGCTTCATTAAATTGGTAGTTCACTCGCAAAGAAGCCAAATACCCGGAAAAGTATTCTTCTTTACCATCCAGTGTAGTCATTTTTTGTGTATTGTATCGGGGACTTACCATCAGTTTATCCGTTATTTTTATTTTACCCCAAAGCCACATAGCACTGCTTTTTCCTTTTTCGGGCGTGTTCAAAAAGCGGACAATATATTCACCGTTATTCAATCCGCCACCAAAAGTGAGTGATTTGCTGAATGAGCTGTTGATATTCAAATTAAAGGAGGAAAGATTCTTTAATTCTGTCTCCTTAAACCTCGCAAATGGTTCATAGTTGTATGACATATTAACGCGGAACTGGCGAGGCAGTTCAACATTCCCGAAAAAGGCAATATATTGGCTTTTTGTTTCACCGTCAAAATTTTGCCGGACGCCAGTATTAATTCCGCCCACAGCTTTCGTAACGAATGAATTGGGGAAAGCAATCCAAATACTTTTCAAATAAGCGCGCCTGTTATTATTACTGCGGATAAAACCATTCTCCGCCCGAAAGGTGGGTGAATTATGGTCGTAACCTGTTTCTAAAATCCAATGTTCTGTTTGGCGGCGAAATTCGATTTCCACTGCATTTCCTGTAAAAGATTCTCCATCAAATGTAAACGTATTATTGTCTCCAAATTTATTAGCGGATACCACCAACGAATCATTCGGTTCTTTGGTATGACTGAACACAGTTTGGAATTCTAATTGATACATATCATTAAAACGATAACGGGTATCGAAGCCAAATACAGAACCGTTTCCTTCATTATCCATCATTTGGCGATTGGTGGCAAGTAAACCAAAATAACTTCCGCTATCCAAAGATCGTTTATAGCGAAAAATATTGGAAAGACTTCTCTTCCCCATGGCTGTATAACTGCGCTCTTCCCCAGGAATGATATAGGGCGAATCTTCATCCATGGCAGAAAGTAATGCCCAAGTATTTTTCTGACCTCGATTAATTATCCGACCCGCTGCGATAGGGTTATTGATAGACCGTGTATAAATGGCATTAATCCACGTATCCATGAGATCGGCGCCTTCATTGAAAAATGGACGTTTTTCGCGAAAGGAAAGTGCAAAAGTTGTATTTACATCCACTTGATCTTCGTCAGCTTCAACTTGGCTAAAATCAGGATTAATGGTTACTTCTGCTGTGCGGTCAGAACTAAAGCTGTATTTGATTCCCAAGGATGCTTCACCAAATGGATTGGCATCTTGGATTTTATCATTGTTATCCAGTTCAGAAGATTGTGAGCCCACAACGGTAGGAAGAAATTCAAATCGGCCTTTTTGTTCAATTCCTTCGATCCCTTTTAGCTTTCCCAATTGACATAACCAGCAGGGATTGGAACGGTCAAAACCACCCCAAACTATCTGAGAACGGGTACTCCGAGGAAGGCTGCGATAAAAAGTAATTTTCCATTCTTGAATATGATTTTTGGGAAAAGATAGACTTGAGAAAGGTATTGCCATTTCAACCTGATATCCTTCATCCGTTATTTTCCCTTTGGATTCATAAATGATGTCAAAAGATTCATCTTCATTATCTCCTTGGTTTAGGGCATCCATTTGAATACCATAGGGATTGGAAGCAATCATAATGGCTGAATTGGCGTCTCCATAAGTATCAATAACAATGGCAACAAAATCATCGCCCCATGCTTGATCTCTTTTTTGAAAGGAGGCGCGAATTTCCTCCGGATTTGAATAGGCCGTGAAAGCTACATAAAGATAATTTTTATCATAAGTCAGTTTTACTTCAGTTTCTTCCATTGGATTAATATTGTCCCCCGGTTGAAATTCTAAAAAATTATTTGTCGTTGTTGCCTTTTGCCATCCTTTATCATCAAAGTCTCCATCAATTTCTATTAGATCCGATGTTCGCGTAATTTCAAATATACGGGATCGAAGATCCTCCGATTTCACGCTTGATTTAGGCGCCCCCGCTCCCAGAATTCCTATGCCGAATAAGACTGGCACAATTCGTTTAAATTTCATTTTGATTACCTTTCACCATAATTTGTAAAACACACCTTAGACAGGTTCGTTCCAAAAAGGTTGTCAGGAAAAATAAAAATTGTAGAGTCGATCCGACGGATCGACTCTACAACGTTAATTCAATGGATTATCCAGCCGTTGATTTAT
>Ga0209263_1000046_pt1 | contig 101392 bp, 110 predicted proteins | sample SaaInlV_DNA_100m_FD_184684 | JGI IMG/M metagenome (GOLD analysis project Ga0209263, IMG submission 184684) | Marine microbial communities from expanding oxygen minimum zones in the Saanich Inlet - SI075_LV_DNA_100m (SPAdes) (version 2) | ecosystem: Environmental > Aquatic > Marine >... | reverse complement strand
CTGGTATCGCATCAAAAATACGTCTTGGCTCAAAACCAAAATCTATACGAATAACATGTTCATACTGCAATCACACATATCGGAAGATTATTTCTCAATGATTTATAAGACGATTATCAAGATTTTTTGCAATGGCTAAAGTTTACGATGTACCACAACAGGAATTTATTTCAAGACTTACTGAGATATTGAAAAATGAAGAAATTCCTGCACCTGTTTGGTCATCTTTTGTCAAAACTGGATCACATGCAGACAAACCTCCACAACAACCTGATTGGTGGTATACTAGATGTGCATCAATAATGAGAAAAATATACCTTCATGGTCCTCTCACTGTAAATGATCTTAGAACAATTTATGGTGATGGTAAACGCAAAATGTACTATGGTGCACGTCATCACAGAGATGCTAGTGGTGCAATAGTTAGAAATGCAATGCATGGATTAGAAAAATTGGGTTATCTTGAACAAGTAGAAAAGAAAGGTAGAGTTGTTAGCCGTCAAGGAATGCAAAAGTTAGATAAACTTGCAACTGAAATTTTAGCAGAATTAATTCAAACAACTCCAAAACTAAAAATTTATTCTTAGTGTTAGAAATGAGTGAACCAGTACCTGATGTGAATAATCAACCAAATGAGGACCAAATTAATGCACAAAAAGACATGTTACTAAAACAACTTCTAAGTTCCGAAGCTAGATTGAGATTAAATAATGTAAAAATGGTTAAACCTGAACTGGCAAATATGGTTGAAAATTATCTATTAGGTCTTGCTAGTCAAGGTAGATCTCCTGGCCAAATCACTGATGATCAATTGAAACAAATCCTTCTATCTGCTCAACAACCAAAAAAAGATTTTAAAATCAATAGAATTTGATCTCAAAAAAATATAATTAGGGGTAAATCAGGTTGAAATCATGAAAGCAGTTGTATACCGTGAATATGCACCTGATGACGATTATGCAAAAATCCTCAAGGTTGAAGATATTGATTCACCAAAACCAAAACCAGATGAGGTAGTTTTTACAAATAAAGCATCTGCTCTAAACTATAATGATATTTGGGGAATGAGAGGTGTTCCAATTCCAGTTCCTGTTCCACATGTTTCTGGTTCTGATGTTGCAGGAGATGTTATTGCAGTTGGTGAAGATGTACAAGGTTTCAAAGTTGGCGATAGAGTTGTTTCTCATTCTAATTTAGCATGCAGAGTTTGTAGTGCTTGTACAAGTGGAAGGGAATTTGATTGTACCCGAAGACAAGTTTGGGGTTTCCAAACTGGTCCGCTATGGGGTGCATATAGTGAAGAATGTCATTTACCAGAAGTTAATGTTTCAAAAATTCCAGAAGGAGTTTCTTATGACGATGCAGCAGCAGCATCCATGACTCTACTTACTTCATGGCATATGTTAGTTGGCAGAGGTAAAATTACTCCAGGCCAAACCGTACTTATCATGGGTGGTGGTTCTGGTGTAGGTTCATTTGGTATTCAAATTGCAAAATTATACAACTGCAATGTTATCGCAACTGCTAGTCCTGATAAATTAGAAAAATGTAAAGAATTAGGTGCTGATTATGCAGTAGATCACAGAAAAGATGATTGGCACAAAGAAGTTCGTGGTATAACTAAAGAAATTGCAAAAAAGAAAGGTGAAGCACCAGGAATTGATCTATCATTTGATCATATAGGTGAAACTCATTTCAACAAGCAACTAACATTGCTCAAATATGGTGCAACACTAGTTTCATGTGGTGCAACAACAGGTTATGACGCAAAAATAGATCTTAGACACATATTCTTCAAAGGAATTAATGTCCTAGGTTCAACACAAGGAACAAAAGCTGAACTTGACGAAGGTCTATACTGGATGGGTCAAGGAAAAATTAAAGCCGCAGTTGACTCCGTATATTCATTTGAGCAAGCAGCAGAGGCTCACACAAAAATGCTATCTGGCAAGTTCTTTGGCAAAATATTAATGAAGCCTGAAGGCGCATAGTCATTTAATGACAAATCTTTTTCGAAGTCTAGTTTTTGTACCCGGAAATAATCCGAGATTCTTAGAAAAAGCAAAATCACTCTCTGGTGATATTGTCTGTTTTGATTTAGAAGATTCTGTACCTGACAAAGAAAAACAAAACGCTAGAACATTAATCTCAAAAAAATTAAAAGAACGTAAAGATTTCAAAGCATCAGTCTTTGTTAGAACTAATTCTCCACAGTCTGGAAAAGTTCCTAGTGATTTAGAAAAAATTGTTCAAAAAGGATTGGATGGCATAGTAATACCTAAAGTTGATTCAGCAAAAGAACTGAAAAAAATTGAAAAAATTATCTCAAGCTTGGAAAAGAAAAGAAAATTAAAAAAAATACGTCTCATTCCTTCTATAGAATCTTCTTTGGGCGTGATTAATTGTTATGAAATTGCATCATCAAGTAAGAGAATTGATGCCATAGTATTTGGAATATTTGATTTATTGAACGATATGCAAATTGAATATACAAAAGGAAATCCAACTGGTGGAAAATATTCTAGATACAAAGTGCCTGTTGCAGCAGCTGCAGCAGGAGTTTCTGCTATAGATGGGATTTGGCAAGAAATTAAAGATGAAAAAGGTTTAGAGAAAGATTGTAAACTTGGAAAAGAATTAGGCTATTCCGGAAAAAGTATCATCCATCCTGATCAGATTAAGATAACTCATAAAATTTTTCATCCTAACTCTTCAGAAATTTCTTGGTCTAAATTAGTGGTCAAAGAATATGAAAAATCAACAAAGAATGGAAGAGGTGCAATTGTAGTTGATGGAAAAATGATTGATGAAGTTCATTATAAACGGGCTAAAGCATTACTAGAAATTATCTAAACATTATTTATACAGAAAATATAATGATGTAGTATGTTCACTGGAATAATTACTAGCACTGGAAAAATTAAAAAAATAGAACAAAATACAAAAAATCGTAGTGCAATCAAGGTATCTGTTGACCTTGGTAAAGATTCAAAGGGATTGAAAATTGGTCAAAGTGTCGCATTAAATGGTGTATGTCTTAGTGCAACAAAAATTGTAAAGAATATTTCTACATTTGAAATGATTGATGAAACAATGAAAAAAACAGATTTAGGAAATCTTAAGGTTGGAAGTATTGTTAATGTTGAACGAAGTTTGAAAGTAGGTGAAAGATTAGAAGGACATTTTGTGTTAGGTCATGTAGATGGTGTCGCACAAATTAAAAAAATAGAGAAAAAACCAAAAGAAGTAAAAATTTGGTTTAAGATTCCAAAAAATTTAAAAAAGTATGTTGTTGAAAAAGGTTCTATTGCTTTAGATGGAATAAGTCTAACCGTTGTTGATGTAAAAAATGATTTAGGTTCTGTTTGTCTCATTCCACATACAATTCAAATTACTAATTTTAAAACAAAAAATATTGAAGATAAATTAAACATCGAGACTGATGTATTAGGAAAATATATTTTAAAATAAACCAAAACTACCAATTTATTGGTAATAACAATTAATCTAGTAAACTTTATAATAAGAAAAAAATCATTTTTTTATATGACCTTTGATTCTGCACTTTCGTCATTAAAACAAGGTGAGTTTGTAATGATTCATGATTCTGATGGTCGTGAAAACGAAATTGATATGGTAGTTGCAGCAGAGTTTGTAACACCTGAACATATTGTCAGAATGAGAACATATGCTGGAGGTTTACTCTGTCTTGCAATTGATAATTCCCTTGCAGAAAAATTACAACTGAAATACATGCACAATATGTTGTCTTCATCCAATGAACTTGATGAAGAATCTAAAAAAATGATTATGGGTACTGCTCCATACGGTGATCATCCAACGTTTTCAATTAGTATTAATCACAAACAAACCTATACTGGAATTACAGATAGAGACAGAGCATTAACTATCAAAGAAATGTCAACGTTATACAAAAATGAAAATCCAAAACAATATTTTAATTCAACTTTTAAAACTCCTGGACATGTTCCATTATTGATTGCATCAAATGGTCTTCTTTCTTCTAGAACTGGTCATACAGAAATGTCAGTATACTTGGCTCAATTAGCAAATCTTTCTCCAATTACTGCTATCTGTGAAATGATGGATTCTGAAACATATTCTGCATTATCTGTTGATAAAGCAGAAAAATATGCAAAAGAAAATGCAATTCCTTTCATTGATGGTAAAGAATTACTTGAATTCGCTAAGGTGAATTAATCTTGAAAATTGCAATAGTGGTAGCAGAATTTAACCAAAAGATAACATCACGCATGTATGATGTTGCATTAGAAACTGCAAAAAAACTCAATGTTGATGTTGTACATACAAGTAATGTTACAGGAATTTTTGATATGCCATTAATTATTGATAAATTATTACAAAGAAAAGATATTGATGCTGTAGTGACATTGGGTGCAGTAATCAAAGGACAAACAAAACATGATGAAGTAATTGCACATTCAACTGCACGAAATATAGCAAAATTATCAATTAAATATCAAAAACCTGTTTCACTTGGAATTTCAGGTCCTGGTATGGCAGAAAGACAAGCATATGCAAGAATAAGACCTGTTTCTGAAAATGCAGTCAATGCAGTAGTCAAAGTATACAATGAGATTAAGGAAATAGAAAAATGATTCAACTAACAATAATGAAAATCACAGGATATGGACCTTGGACACTAACATTAGGATTTGATCGTGAACATGAATTACAAATGTTACAATCAAAATTATACAACAAACTTCAAGAATTATTCTCAAAGAAAAATTGTTTGGTATTTCTCAATCGCTCTGATGAATATTTCTCAGTCACAAATGGCCTTTCACTTGATGATCATGTAGCAATACAAAAAGAATTAGAGTCATCTTTTGATATCAAACTTTCAATGTCAATTGGCTATGGAGAAAATCCATACGATGCAAATTTAGATGCATATGAAGCAAAAAAATCTCAAAAATTCCTAAATGAACAATATTCTATTTTTGGAACACTAAATGGACATTCAGAACATTCTGTAACAATTATGCATCTAGATGTTGATGATATAACATCTATAAGAAAAAAGAGCATGTCTCCATATGATACTTCTTCATTGATGTTCAAAATTTATTCAAGAATGTCTGAATACTTTCTTTCAAAAAATTCACTTACATTTTTCATGGGTGGTGATAATTTCATGGTTGTGACAAACTCTGAATTCAAAAATTTTGCAAAAGATTTCATCAAAATTAGTAAAGATGAATTTCAAATTGAACTAAACTGTGGAATAGGTACTGCATCAACTTCAAGAGATGCAGTTAAACTTGCAACAGAATCCCTTGATACAATAAGAGAAATTAGAGATGCAGGAAAAGAAAAACCTGAAATCTATGAATTAAATTGATTCTAAAAAATATTAGCATACTTTATGGAAATGAATTAAAATTAATAGAATCTACTAATGTACAAATAAAAAATGAAAAATTTCAAAAGATTTCAAAAAGCATTTCTTCAAAAGAAAAATCAATTGATTGTTCAAATTTATTATTAATTCCTGGTTTCATAAACTCACATACACACATAGCTGATTCAATTGGAAAAGATTTGTCAATTAATGCAGATGTTGATTCAAAAATTCATCCAATGTTTGGATTAAAACAAAAGTTACTCAAAGAAACTCCAAAAAAATCTCTAACAAAATACATTCGTAACTCTGCAAAATCAATGATCAAAAAAGGAATTACAACATTCATTGATTTTAGAGAAGGAGGTTTAGATGGTGTATTATTACTAAAATCTGCTTTAGATAGTATACCTATTCGTTGCGTAATTTTAGGAAGAATTGATTATTACAACACAAAAAATGAAATTAAACAAAATCTTTCTTTTCCTAATGAAAATACCAAAAAATTAAGTCAATTATTGAAAAACTGTGATGGAATTGGCATTAGTGGAACTAATGAAAATGCTAGTTCAAACCTGAAATCATATGCAAAAACAAAAAAAATTCGTGCAATACATGCAGCTGAGACACAAGATAGTGCAAATACCTCTAAAAAAATAACTGGAAAAACAGAGGTTCAAAGGGCAATGTTGCTTAATCCCTCATTTCTAATTCACATGACTTTTGCAACAAACAATGACTTGAAACTTGCAGCAAAAAACACACGTGGAATTGTTGTTTGTCCTCGTGCAAATTCTGCATTGTCTGAAGGTATTCCCAACATTTCATTAATGCAAAAGTTTGGTTGTAATCTTACAATTGGAACTGATAATGTGATGATTAATTCTCCAGATATTTTCAGGGAAATGGATTATCTTTGGAAAGTAACTATGGGAATGTCTCAAGATAGATTTGATCCAAAAGAGATATTGAAAATGGCTACTGTAAACGCAGGTAAAATACTTAATCAGAAAATTGGTTGTATCAAAGAAAATTATCTTGCAGATTGTATTTTCATTGATAAAAAATCACTTGATTTAGAACCAATGAATAATGTTCATGCGTCTATTGTTCATCGCGCTTCTGAAAAATCAATTAAAGCTGTAATGATTGGAGGTGAAATTGTTAGTGGCAAACTCTAAACCAAAAATTACTCTAAGTGCTGCCATTACTCTTGATGGAAAAATTGGTCAAAAAAATAAACATATTGTATTGTCATCAAAATCTGATAAAATACGAGTTCATAAACTTCGTTCAAAATCTGATGCTATACTAGTTGGTAAAAACACTGTAGAACAAGATGATCCGCTCTTAACAGTTAGATACGCTAAAGGAAAAAACCCAATTCGAATAATTCTTAATTCACATGGAACAATTAAGAATAATTCAAGAATAATTAAAACATGTAAGCGTGTTCCAACAATAATTGTTGTATCTGAACTCATATCAAAACAAAATCTAAATCGATTACAAAAATTACCTATTGATGTAATTATTTGTGGAAAAAATCAAGTAAACCTAACCAAATTACTTTCAATTTTATCAAAAAAGGGAATCAAGACTATACTTTTAGAAGGTGGTGGAACACTAAATCGTTCTTTTTTGAAAAAAAATCTAATTGATGAAATGATTATTGCATTAACTCCTTATGTTTTAGGTTCAAAAAACACTGTTAGTTTGTTTGAAGGAATGTCTTTTCCAGATTTAAAAACAAAATTACCTCTAAAATTAAAAAATATTCAAAAAAGTGGAAATGAAATTATTTTAAATTATAAATTTTAAACTCGTAAATCGCCTTTAATTTGATCAATCTTCTGTGAAAATCTTTTTCTTGTCTTTTCATGTTTTCTTATATCTGAATCACCACGTTTTAAAACTTGACCACATGATGGACATTTGAAAAATAATTCTAATGCATCTTCAAATGTTGCTCTTGAACAATCCTCATTACCACAATGGTAAAAGTCAGAAGAATTTTCATAATCTAATCTTTGTTGTAATCTGTTGAGGATTTTCTTTTTTTGGTTTTCAATGAAGTTTTCAACCTCATCTCTTCTTGAGCGCCATCTGTAAACAAACCAGCCTTTTCTTTCATCTTTTACACGAACACCTGTAATCAAGCCTTTTCCAAACAAATCATACAATACTCTTCTAACCATGTTAATTCTAAGACCAGTTGAACTAGCAATTTCTTCATCTGTTGCATCTTCAGTCTTTAACAAAGAACGTGCAACTTTGAGATATTCATCTCCACCAATCATTGCTGCAATTTTTACAAAAGGGTCTTCATACTTGTCAACCATATTTACTCACATTTTGCCCTCTATTTTTACTTTGAAACAACTTTTTTCCCTTTTTTAGTAGGAATAATCTTTCTTACAGAATTATCAAATTTCATATCAAACTGCTTTCCTTTATGAAGACGATCTAAGACAATTCCCAATGCGCTGATTTCTGAATGTGGTTGATTTGAAACTGATACGTTATAATCAGATTTTTCATAAATTGTTCTAGGCACCTTTTCTGCTCCTACGACAATCAAAATATTCTGATTTTTTCTAATCTCTTTAGCAACATCATCAATTTTCTCACCATACATTGTCAAATGAACAATTTTGTATTCTTTAATTTTTGAGTTTAGAACCTTTTTCCAGTCCTCAAAAAACTCTACCTCAAACTCTCCTCCCCATGTTTTATTCATCCTCTTAATGGTATTTTCAATCTCAGGATCAACTTCATTCATGTAAATTTTTGATGCTCCAAATGCTCTTGCTACTAGTGCAACATGAGTTGTCACCCTATCATCTCGTATAACTCGTTGTCCAATTCTTAAAACTTCAATTTTCATTTCATTCAATTTTTCCAAAAAGTCTTTCTTGTAATAGTTGTTTTAATTCATCCAAATTTTTTCCAGTAATTGCTGATATGTCTAAACAATTCTCAATTTCATCAATTTTTAAATTATTCATAATGTGTAATATTTTTTTATCTTCTATTGTTTCTGATTTATTAAATAGAAAAATCATATTTTTCCTTTCAACTCCTAATTCAACTAGTGTCTTATAACAAGTAGAAAATTTCTTTTTCATTAATTCGTCATCATCTAGTGAATCTATGACTAACAAGATGATGTCTGTAAAAAGTAACTCTTCTAATGTTGATTTGAATGCATCAATCATGTATGCAGGTAATTTACTGATAAACCCTACAGTATCTGTAATTAATGAAATTTCTCTTCCAAGCTTTAATCGTCTAGTTGTAGTTGTTAGTGTTGTAAAGAGTGATTCGCTTCTTTCTTTTGTTTCTCCAGTTACATTGTTGAATAGGGTGGTTTTTCCTGCAGATGTATAACCTGCTAATGAAATTGTTTTGAATCCTAATCTGTCTCTTCCCTGTCTGTGTAATGCTCTTTGTTTTCCTGCTTTTTCTAATTTTCCTTTAATCACTTTACCTCTATTTTTTATGTCATCATAATATGCATCAATGTCGTACTTGCCGATTCCCATAAAGCCTGGTTGTTCTCCACCTTTTGCCAATCTAACTCGTTCTTTTGCTCTGGCTCTTTCATATCGTAACTGTGCTAACTTTACTTGTAACTTTGATTCTGCACTGCTTGCTCTACTCTCAAAAATTTCTAGAATTAATGATTCTCTATCTACAATTTCTAACTTTAATTTTCCAGCAAGGCTGTAATTTTGATTCGGTTTCAAAAGTTCATCAAATACTATTACATCTGGTTTTAATTTCTCAATTTTCTCTTCTAATTCTTCTATTTTTGATTCGGTAATTCCGTATTTCCTTTTTTGTAAATTTTCTACTTTTATTGTGTAAAGTACATTGTATTGAGCTGCCTCACACAGGGATTTTGCCTCAGAACTGATATTTTCATTCACATATGTGATTAAAATGCACGATTTCAAAATTATCTCTAGTTTTTCATGGTTACTTTCTCAATATTCATGTTTAGAACAATTTCTCCAATATCGCTTGCGTATTCGGCAATTCTTCGTATATTCTCGGCAATTCGTCTAACTCTGAAAACTTCTTCAGAGTTCTTTGATTGCTCTAAGGCTTTTAGAACATCATCCTCGTATTTTTTGATCTTATTTGATTCGCTGATTGCATTTTCTGCCTCTAGATAGTCATTTTTGAATAAAGCTAAACATGTATTGTCTATTGCTGTTAGTGCAAACTCGTTCATTTTCTCAATGCTGGTCATTATTTTACCTTTGATTGGTTTTTTGATATCTATGGCATCCTGTGCCAAAGTAACTGCATGGTCTCCAATCCTTTCTATATTTTTCACAATAACTCGATATCCTAAACAATCTCTGGAATTTTTAAATCCCATCTCTTCAAGCATGTGTTGATTTTCAATAGCTATTGTTAATTGTCTAATTATGTAAAAACCAAATCTATCTACATCATCATCTGAGTTGATTACCTCTTGTGCAAGTTCATCATTATTTTCTTTTAGTGATAATAGGGCATCTGTTTGCATGGATTTTGCCATAGATAGCATTCTTTTGAAAGCACCATCAACTGATAATTCCACTAAATTGATCAATACCTGGACGGTAATTCCATCTGTGGAATCTGCTGTAATCTCAGCTCCCATTAGGACTTTTTTTACAGAATTTCTTATTGCAATTCTATGAGTTGGAGAAATTCTTGTTCCCGTTTTTGGTTTTACATTAATTGTTTTGGAGTTTAGAAAGTATAATGCGATTAATTTTCTAACTATGGTTGATTTGTCATCTTCTGGTGAAATTACAAGATTAGATGATTCATCTACTGAAGATTTTCCAAAATTAACTGGCTTTACTTCTAGTATGGTACTCCCATTTCTTCCAACTGTAACTTGGTCCCCTTGTTTTAGACCTTGGTCTTTAATCCAATCTTTTGGCAATGATACAATGTATGATGATTTTCCCGTAAACTGGATTTTTCTAATTTGATCCTTATCTGCCATAACCCGCGTTACTATATAGAATTAATAAATATATGGTTTTTTTCGCGATCTATGTGTATTATCAAAAAACTAGTATCATTTTTTATAATTCTTCCCTCACGAAATCATACTTTTTGTATCATTTTTCACTCAGACTAATATTTACGAAATAATTCTCAAGAACCATGGACCCATTTGAAAAAATCTCGCATTCAGTTGATGCATTATTTGGGAATGGAGTTTCAAAGAATATTCCAAAGGATATTGATTTCAAAATGTCAAAAAAGACAGGAAGAATTAGAGCCGTTTACCATAATGGTTTGTTGCTATTTACTCCGCGTACTGATGGAGGAATTGCAATGTCGATTTACTGTGCTGAACTCTTTTCAAAAAACAAAAAATTCACAAATGATTATTGTATAGAAGTTGATGCTGATTCAAAGCCATTTGTTGAACAAGGAAAGTCAGTTTTTTGTCAACATGTGAAACGGTGTGGATCTAAGATAGAAATAGGCTCAGACGTGCCTATATTTTTCAAAAAACAGATAATTGCAGTTGGGAAATCAATTCTTTCCTCAAATATGATAACAACTCAATCTAGAGGTATGGCGATTAGAGTACGGGATAGTTTAAAATCTCAGACTGATGGAGATCAATCATAATGATGGGTGGACGTGGCGGAAATCGCGAAATGCGAAGAATGATGGACAAGATGGGTCTTGATATGGAAGAGATTCAAAATGTTCAAGAAGTAATAATCAAGACTGATAAAAAAGAGATCATAATTAGCAAACCATCTGTTACCGAGATGAAGGCAAAGGATAATTCGATATTTCAGGTGGTTGCTGAAAATATAGAGGAAAAAGAGTTAGAGGTTCAAATTTTCAGCGATGATGATATTTCATTAGTAGCGCAGCAAGCAAATGTAGATGAAGAAGCAGCTAAAAATGCATTGGCTGAGGCAGAAGGCGATCTAGCAAGAGCGATCTTATTACTAACAACAAATTGAAGATTTTAATAATGGAGTGCGAGGTTTAAATCAAAATGAGTCAAAAAGTCGATGGAATTATCAATTCATTATCTGAATTGGAATCTGATATTGACTCTGTAAATCTTAGTTTGGCTGATATGAAAAAATCACTAAATTCCACTGCTCAAAAAGAGATCGATTCTCTTCTAGAACAGACCCGAAAAATGGCTACCTCTGAGGCAGAATCTATGATTTCTAACTCTAAATCTAGCGCCGAATCAGAATCTCAAAAAATCACTCAGAATGGTGAGTCTCAAGTTGCTGAAATTCAGCAAAAAATTGATTCTAACTTTGATTCTGCAGTAGATGATGCAGTATCCACAATTCTAAAATCCTAAATTTTAGAGACATTTTTGACAACTTATGTAGCAAATTTACGCCCAAAAGTACTAAATTTGTTGAAGTAATACACAGGGTATTACCCGTATAGAAAATGCAAAAATTGGAATCGCCACAGAGTATGGAAAACCCTATTTCAAACTATCCAAAATTTTCAAGGAATTATCTATTCCATTTGATTCAATTTTGCCTAGTGAAATTGATGATTTTGATGGTGATTTGGTAGTCACTACTGAAAAAGAGGCTCCAAAACAAATCTCAACACCAATGTTATTTGATGAAATTATTAACAAAGATCCAATTGTTGTAAAGGGAATTATAACAAAAATGCTCAATTCATCAACTAACTCGAGCAAACTAGTTTTAGGAATTGATCCTGGTCAGAGAATTGGTGTTTCTGTAACATACTTGGAAAATGAAATTGCTAGAGCATTTTTTGTTTCACTTGATAAATTAATTCATTACTTAATTTCCATTTTAGCAGAATTGCCTGCAGCTAGAAAAATTGTTAAAATTGGAAATGGTGATATGAAAACGGCGAACAAAATTCTTCAAATGTTAAACCTACAATTTTGTTCAAAGTTTGAAATTGAATTTGTTGATGAATCAAGTACTACTCTTAAAATTAAAAATCATAATCAACGTGGAAAACGAGATATGTTATCTGCACAATTCATTTCACAACGAAGTGGAATATCAAAATCAATTTTACCACTTTCAATTACCGGTTAGTACAAAGTCCGAAAACACAAAGATATTTATATATAATTTCATTTATTTTGAAATTGATCAGTTTTTAAATATAAATCAATAAAAATTTTACATAAAAAATTGATTTTTTTGTAAAAAATAACCGATCCGTTTTATATAGTTGTAAATTCTATAATATATGCAAACAAAATGACATGTAAAGGAATCTGTTCTAGATACAAAGCACAAAAACCAGTAGGAACTGGACGTTATGCATCTGGTCAAAGACGATGTCAAATCTGTGAAATCTTCATTAATTGGGAAGGACTTTGGTGCCCATGTTGTGGTTACCGATTAAGAACTAAACCACGTAATTTGAAGTACAAGGCTAAACTCAGAGCACGAGTTGAAGCCGACGCAGCATCTGCCAAATCTCAAACTATTGAGGTAGCACAAGTGGCTACAGTTTCAGCATCATCATCTGATTTTGTAAAAACAACATTAGAAACTGCTGTCTCTGAAGGATGGACAAAGACAAAGACCGTTGAAGAACTCAGAAAATCTGAAGAACGCATGACCATCAAAACAGCAAGAGAATTAACCAAAGAAGCATTTGATACAAAGAATGCACCAGTTGAGGCTCCTGTTAAAGTTTCAGCATCATCATCTGATTTTGTAAAAACAACATTAGAAACTGCTGTCTCTGAAGGATGGACAAAGACAAAGACCGTTGAAGAACTCAGAAAATCTGAAGAACGTATGACCATCAAAAAGGCAAAAGATCTAGTCAAAGAAGCATTCGAAGCAAAGTCTGAACCGATAGCAATAAAGGCATAATTGAAAAAGTCTTGTTGTGGAAATTGGTTGTAATACAAAGACAATTGTCTACGAGAATCGTACTTTTCTAGCGAATATGCTAAACTTCGAAAATGGTTTAATACTTTCTATTTCTGAAAACACACTGAAAATTGGTCCGATGTTAATTTCTATTAGTTCAGGTCCTGTACCTTCTACATCTGTTATCATTCCAACCAAATCTGAAGAACTTTTTTTAAAATTACTTGCTGAAAAAATTTCATCTTTTTTAAAAGGAATTTGTATTGTTACTGGAAGTTTTGAAAAACCATTAGATACTGAAACCACAAAGCAATTAATGCATGAAATAATGGGAGAAATTAAACAATGACTGGAGATTTGCGAGAATACATTTCTAAACTAAAAAAATCAAAAGAAATCAAAATCATCAAAAAAAAGGTTTCAACTAAATTTGAAATTGCTGCAATTACAGCAAAAGCAGACGGAACCTCTGCCTTACTTTTTGAAAATATAAAACAAAATAATTTCAATCTGGTTAGTAATCTTGTTGGTACGCGAAAGAGATTTGCTTTGGCTGTAAATGCAAAGGAAAATAAAATTCATGAATCAATTTATTCATCAATCAAAAAGGCAAAAAAACCAAAAATCATATCTCATGGAAAATTCTTTGAAAACTCTTCAAAAAACCTTTTAGAACTTCCTATTGTTACTCACTTTGAGAAAGAATCAGGCCCATTCATCACATCTGCTATAGTTTATTCTCAAAATCATGAGTTCAAAACTCAAAACTCTTCATTTCATAGATTAATGCCAGTTGATAAAACACATTTCTCAATTAGAATGGTTGAGGGACGTCATTCACATAGAAACTTCACAAATGCAAAAGAACATGGTGAAGATCTTAAGGTTGCAATTACTGTAGGTGTTCATCCTGCAATATCAATCGCAGGTGCTTATCAGGCAGATTGGGGAAAGGATGAATTAAACATAGCAAATTCACTGTTACAAAATAAATTGACACTTTCAAAATGTCCCTATTCTGGAATGCATGTTCCATCAGGTGCTGAAATTGTTATGGAAGGAAAAATACTACAAGATAAAACTGACAAAGAATGGATGGTTGAAATGTTACGTACTTATGATCATCCAAGAGAACAACCACTTTTTGAACTAGAGAAAATGTACTATAGGAATAATCCTATCTTCCATGATATCTTGTCTGGATTTGGTGAACATCATTTACTCATGGGAATGCCAATTGAATCAAAACTAAATGGAATAATAAAGAAAAAATTCCCTAAAACTAAACAAGTTGTATTATCTAATGGCGGTTCACATTGGCTTCATGCTGTGGCTCAGATAGCAAAAACATCTTCTACTGATGTAAAAAAAATAATTAATGAAATTTTTGCCTCTCATCGTTCTTTGAAAATGGTTACCGTAGTAGATGATGATATTGATCCTTCTAGTTCTGATCAAGTTGAATATGCAATGGCTACTAGATTTCAAGCCGATAAAGACATAGTATTAATAAAAAATGTTAGAGGTTCTAGTTTAGATCCTTCTAGTGATCAAAAAAATCTTAAAACAGCAAAACTTGGAATTGATGCAACACGACCTTTGAATAAAAGAAAAGAAGGATTCGAAATTGCAAAAATTCCAAAACTTGATAAAATATCCTTGGATGATTATTAATAAAAAATGAAAGCTCTAGTCTATGAAAAATATGCAGAAAATAATGATTTTGCATCAATTTTAAAACTAAAAGATATTCCTGAACCAATCGTAAAATCAAATGAAGTATTATTTCGTGTAAAAGCTGCTGCATTGAACTATGATGATATTTGGGGAATGCGAGGTAAACCTTTGGCAGTTCCTTTACCGCATATCTCTGGGACTGATGCAGCTGGAGAAGTAATTGCAGTTGGTAACGATGTAAAAAATATCAAAGTGGGTGACAGAGTTGTTTCACATGGAAATATGTCATGCCGTGTTTGTTCTCGATGCACTTCTGGAAGGGAATATGATTGTAAAAAAAGAATAATTTGGGGATTTCAAACAGGTCCTCTTTGGGGTGGATACTGTGAAATTGCACATTTGCCGGAAATTAATGTTTTAAAAATTCCTGATTCAATTTCTTATGAAGAGGCAGCAGCTGCTTCCATGACACTTTTGACATCTTGGCATATGTTGGTTGGAAGAGCTAAAATCAAACCAGGACAAGTTGTTCTGGTGATGGGTGGTAGTTCTGGTGTAGGTATTTTTGGTATTCAGATTGCAAAATTGTATGGTTGTACTGTGATTGCAACTGCAAGTCCAGAAAAACTGGAAAAATTAAAAGAACTTGGTGCGGATTACACAGTAGACCACCGAAAGGAAGATTGGAACAAAGAAGTTTTCAAAATTTCAAAAGAATTAGCAAAAAAGAAGGGTGATGCGCCAGGAATTGACATAATTTTTGAGCATATTGGTGGCTCACACTTCAATAAAGAACTAACTCTACTGAAATATGGTGCAACCATTGTTACTACTGGTGCAACAACTGGCTATGATGTGCCAGCAGATTTACGTCAAATATTTTTTAAGGGAATCAATATCTTGGGCTCAACACAGGGTACACGTGCTGAACTAGAAGATGGATTTTATTGGATGGGTCAAGGAAAAATTAAAGTCATTATTGATTCTGTCTTTACATTTGAAAATGCTGTAGATGCTCATAAAAAAATGCTTAACGGAAAAGGACTGATTGGAAAAATTATCCTTAAACCTTAAACTTATTTTATATTATACTTATTTTGAAGAATTTGTCTTAGTGATTCATCTGAATACCATAATCCGTGTTCTTCGTCAGTATGTTTTCCAAATTCTTTCATAATTTCTTCTGCATTTTCACCTTTGGCGATAAAATCACAGTCATAGCCATAGTCTTTACAAACTAATTCCATAACCATGGTAGAACTACCGAATTTGGTATTAAAAAGTTATACGTTTTTTTCTAAAGTGCAGAATCTACCATTAATGCAATGAACAATACTGCTAAATATGGACTAGAAAATTTGAATAAAACCCATGATGCTTGTTCAGTTGGTTTTGATACTACCCATGCACTAAGCACAACCATCAAAATACCTGATGCTATTGCTGTGTATAGGTAAACTTCACTCATCACTGGTTCACCTGTATCTGTTGTCAAAAAGAATGGAACAATGCTGAATACTACCATCATTACTGTGGTTGCAGCAATTACTCTTGCAGATGTTCTTTCAGATAATACTGCAGTTAACATTGGAACTTTTACTTTTTGATAATCTTCTCTAAAGTGTAATGTTAATGCCCAAATGTGCATTGGAATCCAAATGAATACTAGTCCTGCCATAATTAATCCAAAGTCCCATAATCCAGTTAGTGTAACTGCAGCATAACCAATCATTGCAGGTGCACCTCCTGAAAATCCTCCTAGTATGATGTTGAGTTGACTCTTTCTTTTCAATGCATGACTGTAAATCAAAATATTGTCTGCTAAACCAAATACCATGAATATTCCACACCACATTCCATTCCAAAATGAAGTAGTAAATGCAATTCCAAATGCACATGCAATTGAAATTCCTGCCAAAACTAATCCAAAGTCTCTTGCTTTCTCAGCAGGGAAAATTCTTTTACTTGGAATTGGTCTGTCTTTTGTTCTTTCCATAATTTCATCAATGTCTCTATCGTGATAATTTGTCAAAGTATTTGCTGATGCCGATCCTGCAGCTACTCCAAAAAGCATCAAAGCCCAGGTTGCAATTGAGATTTCAATATTATAGATATTTGATGCCGTAATCGCGGTTCCAAATGCTGTAAAAACTAACAAATACCAAATTTTTGGCTTCGTTAACTCATAGTATGTTTTTATTTTAATTTTAGTAGTAGTTTCTTGCATCTAATCACTCACATTCTCAGAAAAATAAATACCACGCGTTTACTCTGGCATGTAAGGCATTGGTTTTGTCCTTCTTTTCATCTCTATAAAGCTCTCAGAACCTAAAATTCCCTCTATTTTGCCAATTTTCTCTGAAACCACCTTATGCATGTCATTTAATGATTTTGCGTACATTGTAACCATGATGTCAAATCTTCCTGTAACTTCTGAAATTTCTCTTACTCCATCAATTTTGAATAATTCATCAATTATTGTATCTCGTCTTTTAGAATCCATGTTAATTCCTGTAACAGATTTTACTGAATAGCCCAATTCTTTGTCATTGACATCTATTGTATATCGTTGAATTAATTTTTGTTTTAAAAGTCGCTTTATTCGGCTGTAAACTACTGATGAGTTAATATTAATTTTTTCAGATAATTTTGGAACTGATATTGATGCATCATTACTTAATTCTGATAAAATTTTTAAATCAAGATCATCAATTTTTGCCATTTAATTCTCCGGCATTATAGAAATTACTACCTTTAATAAAGATATTATTAAAAAATTTAGAAATTTTTTGACTAAATCTTCTCTTTCTTGTATAGCATCTCTGCTAACAAAACTGCACCTTTTGCAGAGCCCATTTTTTTGTTATGTGAAAATAACATATACTTTAGTCCATTGTCAAAAAGTTCTTCTTTTTCTACTCTTCCAATTGATGTAGTCATTCCATCTCCTACTTCTCTTTCCATTCTAGGTTGTGGTCTTGTTGGATCTTCATGAAATGCATAGTATTTTTCAGGTGCAGAAGGTAATCCTGCTACTGAAATATCTTTATTGTAATCATTGTATGTATTTTTTGCCTGATAAGGATCAATTGCTTTTTCAGTTTCAACAAATACTGATTCTGTATGTCCATCAATTACTGGAACTCTTGTGCATGTGCAACTAACTTTAATATTTGCATCCTCAATTTTACCATCTTTTAATTTTCCAAGAATTTTTCTAGTTTCTATTCTGACTTTTTCTTCTTCTTTAGGTATGTATGGTAAAATATTATCTGTAATTCCCATTGCTGATACTCCTGATTTTCCTCCTCCTGAAATTGCTTGCATTGAAGTCATCATAACTTTTTTGGCACCATATTTCTCTACTAGTGGTTTTAGTGTAATTGCTAAACCTGTGGTTGTACAGTTTGGTAATGGTGCAACCCATCCTTTCCAATTTCTATTTTTCTTTTGAATTTCTAATAATTCAGCCTGTTCATCATTAATTCCTGGAATTAAAATTGGCACATCTTCTTCATATCTATATGCTGATGATGTTGAAATTACTGGTAAATCTTTTGCAAATTTTGTTTCTATATCTCTTGCAGCTTCTGATTCAACTGCTGAGAAGATTAAATCTAATTCCTGTACATTAATTTCTTCAACTTTGAGAACTTTCATACTTTTGATATACTCTGGAATTTCTCCACCGACGTCCCACGCAATAATTCCACTTGCATCTCTAATTGCGTCAAGATACATTTTTCCTGCTGAACGTTCTGATGCAGCAATTTGAGTTACTTCAAACCATGGATGATTATGAAGTGATTGTACAAATTCCTGACCTACTGAACCTGTGACTCCTATTATTGCAACTCTTTTTTTCATCGATCAAATTTGGTAATTTTCTGTTAATAATCCTTTAGCCAGAACCAAAAGAATACTATACTGAATTACTTTATTTCAAATGTTGAAAATAACACCAAATCCAAATACCGTCAAACACGTCCCTGCAGCTCATGGTGGTATATTTTCCATCAAAAACCCTGATGAAAAAATAGTTGATTTTAGTTCAAATGTCAATCCATTAGGTTGTCATCCTAATGTAAAAAAATACTTAAAAAATCACTTAAATCAAATTCATGTTTACCCTGATTCAGAATCAACACGTTTACGTTCAAATTTAAAATGGTTCACGGGAATAAATACATCACAAATTCTAATTGGTAATGGCGCTACTGAGATAATTTATAATTTTTGTAGTACTTTTGTAAATAAAAAATCAAAAGTGTTGATTCCATGTCCGACTTTTTCTGAATATGAAAAAGCAGTGAATTTTTTTGGTGGTAAAACTATTACTTTTCGAACTCTAAATCTTAAAATTGATTTCCAAAAATTCTTAAAAAAAATTCCAACAAAAGGAATTGTCTTTATCTGCAATCCCAATAATCCCACTGGTGAAATTTTATCAAAAAAGGAAATGAAAGAAATAGTAAAAATTGCAGAAAAAAAATCTACTTTGGTATTTGTTGATGAAACATTTATTGAATTAGTGCCAGACTCTAATCCGTCGCTTGTAAAATCACTAAAATCATATCAAAATTTATTCATTTTACGTTCTTTTACAAAATCATTTGGATTAGCTGGATTACGTATTGGTTATGGACTTGGAAGTAAAAAAATAATTGAAATATTACAAAGAGTAAAAATTCCTTGGAATGTAAATTATATTGCACAAACTGCTGCAAGCGCTGCACTATGTTATTCTGATTTTCTAGAAAAATCACGGAAAAATATTAAAAAAGAAAATTTATTTTTAATGAATTCTCTGTCAAAAATTGAATGGTTATCCTGTTTTTCTTCTTCTACAAATTTTATTCTAATTAAAACAAAAATAAATTCAAAATTACTTCAAAAAAAATTACTTAAAAAAAATATTCTTGTTAGAGATTGTAGTACATTTTGTGGGCTTGATGAAAATTATATCCGGATAGCAGTAAAAAATAGAATTCAAAATAAATTATTGATAAAAGAGTTAGGAAAAATAAAATGGTAAAATCTTTAATGATTCAAGGAACCTCTTCTGGTGCTGGTAAAACAATACTTGTTACTGCACTATGTAGGATTTTTTCTGATCTTGGTTATACTGTTTCTCCATTCAAAGCACAAAACATGTCAAATTTTTCATATGTTGGTAAAACTTTTGAAATATCTAGAGCACAAGCAATACAGGCAGTTGCTGCACGCACTGACATAACACCTATTCAAAACCCAATATTGCTAAAACCACTAGGAAATTATCGTAGTTCTGTGTTTGTAAATGGAAAATTCTTTAAAAAAATGTATGCCAGTGATTACTATGAGAATTTTGCTCTCAAGACTGGTCTAAAAACTTCGATGGATTCTTTTAACAAGCTTTCACAATCACATGAAATAATTTTTGTTGAAGGTGCAGGTTCTCCTGCTGAAATTAATTTACAGAAATTTGATATCACAAATATGAAAATTGCTCAAAAAACAAAATCACCTGTATTGTTAATTACAGATATTGAAAGAGGTGGTGCATTTGCAAGTATTGTAGGAACAATGGAGTTAATTGAAAAAAAATATCTTAAACTTGTTGAAGGATTTATCATAAACAAATTTCGAGGAGATATTGAAATCTTAAAACCTGGATATAAAAAATTAAAACAAAAAACTGGTTTACCTGTTTTTGGTACAATTCCGATGACTAATTTTGAAATACCTGATGAGGATTCTATTGGAAATTCTCCTAAAAATTTGAACTGGAATGCCACAAATTTGAAAAAATTAGATATTGAAATAAACAAAATTGCTAAAGTTGTAAAGTCAAGTCTTAATATTCCTCAAGTGGAGAAACTTTTGAAATGATTCTAGAATCAATTATTGTAATCGGATTTGCTATATTTCTAGATCTTGCTTTAGGTGATCCAAAAAATCGTTATCATCCTACTGTTTGGATTGGAAATTTAATTGGAACTATAACAACTCGTATAAAAAATGAAAATCAAAATTTAGAAAAATTTGGTGGAATTTTTATTGTCTTAATCCCTGTTTCTGTTTCCATTATTGTTTTATTTGGTTTACAATTTAGTATTGATTTTATTAATATTGAATTTTTATCTATTTTAGTTTCTATTATTTCTGGAATAATATTATTCAAAATGACAATTGCAATAAAGGGAATGGAGCGTCATGCATTATCTGTTTTAGATGCTATTCAAAAAAATGATCTAAACAAAGCAAGAACAAATCTGTCCATGATTGTAAAGAGAAATACAAAAAATTTAGATAAAAATCATGTACTATCTGGAACTTTAGAGAGTCTAAGTGAAAATATTGTAGATGGCATAACTGGTCCAATGTTCTACTTTGCTATATTCGGTTTACCTGGCGCATTTGTATATCGAATTGTAAATACTGTCGATTCTATGGTCGGATACAAAACTCAAATGTTTAAAAATCTAGGTTGGTTTGGTGCAAATTGTGATAATATTTTGAATTATATTCCTTCAAGATTAACTGGATTAACAATTGTACTTGGTTCAATGTTATTGGGGCATGATTGGAAAAATTGCTATGAAATTTTCAAACGTGATGGTAAAAAAACAGACAGTCCAAATGCAGGATATCCAATGGCTGCTTTTGCTGGTGCGTTAGGAACTAAATTTGAAAAACTAGAACATTATTCTTTAGGAACTGGTGATAATGAAATTACTTCAAAAAAAGTTAAAGATGCAATTACATTAATGAAGGTTACATCATTACTCTTCTTTGGAATTGTATCTATTCCTATAATCTTGTTTGTCTCATTGGTGGAGTTGATTTTCATTGCTTAAACAAATCGGTTCTGTTTTTTCATTTTTGACAATTATCCCTACATCAAATTCAGATCTTAATTCTATTGCAAAAAACATGTTTCTTTTTCCAATTGTTGGAATTGTAATTGGACTTATCATTGGAAGTTTAGGTTATGGATTATCTCTTTATCTTGAACCTCTTGTTGTATCTTTGGTTGTTGTTGCATCTCTTGCAGTAATAACTGGAATTCATCATACTGATGGTCTTGCTGATTTTGCAGACGGTTTAATGACTAAGGGAACAAAAGAAAAAAAACGCAAAGCGATGAAGGATCTTTCTGTAGGTTCTGCTGGAATATTTTCAATAGTGATGTATGCAATAGGTATGATCATTGCATTATCATTTAGTAGCGGAATGGAGCTATTCAAAATCATATTACTTAGTGAAATAATGGCAAAATTCTCAATGGTTTTGATGGCTGGATTAGGAAATTCTGCATCAATAGGTTCAAACTCTCCTTTCATAGATTCTATGAAAGACAAAAAACGTTTGTTGATAGCTGGAATAATCACAATTATTCCATTGCTTGTTATTGGTGAAATGAATGGATTGATAGTTTTTGCATCGGGAATTATTGTTACAATGTTTTTAGTTGGATTATCCACAAAAAGTTTTGGAGGAATTACTGGTGATGTTATGGGTGCATGTAATGAACTAACCAGATTATCATCCTTGCTAATTTTTGTTTCACTATGATTGGTGTTATTATGGCTGGTGGAAAAGGAACCAGAATGCAAAGTAATCAAGAAAAATTATTGCTTCAATACAAAAAGCCACTTATCTTGCATGTTATTGATGCATTAAAAAATTCAAATTGTTTTGAAAAAATTATTGCTGTGACTAGCCCAAATTCGCCCCAAACACACAAAATTCTTGTTGAACATGATGTAGAAATTCTTGAAACTTTAGGAGAAAATTTTGTAACAGATCTAAACTATGTTTTAAAAAAATTGGATGATTACATATTTCTCACCTCTGGCGATTTACCTCTTTTAGATGGAAATATCGTTAAACAAATAGTTGATACTACAAATCCTGAAAAAATATGGACTAGTATTGTTACAACAAAAATATTTCAATCATCTTTGAATTTAGAACCAGAATGTATTGTTTCATTTAATGAAGAGGATCATGTGCATACTGGTATTTCCATTGTAAACACAAGTAAGATTAAAAATTTTGATTCCGTAGAAGAAAATTACATCATAATTAATGATAAACGTGTATGCTTGAATGTAAATACAAAAACTGATTTTGAATTACTCGGTAGTTTCTAAAATTTTACCATTTATTTGAGCAATTGAACCTGTTGCTTTTGATAAAACATTTCCACATGAATTACAAATTACTTGTGTAGAACTATGAGAGTATACAATCTGTTCCTCATCACATTCATGACATTTTACTTTGTTGAATTTGCTACTTGGTTCTGGAACCAAAACGTGATCTTTCTTCATGCTGCTATCAACTCGAACTTTCTAATTCTAATTCCTTTATTCATCATTTTTCTTTTACATGTTGTACATGTTTCAATTAATGTAACTTTTTTAGTAGTTTTAGCAGGTTTTGCAAGTTTTGGAAATTTCTGTCCACCATATCCTTTTTTTCTTAAAGCATGTCGTCTTTCTCCTGCTGCTGAACCTCTTCTTTTTCCAGCTTTGTAAATTGAGACTTTCATTTTTTGATGACTTTTACATTTTGGACAATATGATCTAGTCTCTTTTGGTAAATTCATAGTATTGTGCCTCGCTGACCGTAATTTAAACATCGCTTCAATGTATAATAATATCTGAGGCTGTATTGAGATGTGCACACTAAATTTTCTTCAGTATTATCTGAAATTAATTCTGTATCCATTGGTGATAGTTATGCAGATCTAATTTTACAAAATTGCTCTCTAATCAATGTCTATACAAATGAAATTCAAGAAAAAATTCAGATATCAATTAAAAATGATAGAATTGCATTTGTTGGTAATGATGCATCTCACACACTTGGTCCAAAAACCAAAGTTTTAGATATAAAAAATAAGCATGTTTGTCCAAGTTTTGTTGATCCTCACATACACATTGATCATTTTGTGACACCTGCAGAATTTGTAAAAAAATCGTTACTATGTGGTGTCACGTCTCTCTTTCCAGATTCTATTGATATTGTCAGTGTATGTGGTTATCGTGGTTTTAAGGAATTTTTACGACAAACTCAAAATTTACCAATGAGATTTTTTCATACAATACCTGGAGGCTTACCCGTTGATAGAAAATTCAGTCATGGAAAAACTCTCAGTATTGAAGAAGAGAAAGATGCAATTGGATTACAATCTGTTGTTGGTTTAGGTGAAGTTTTTTCTTGGACAAAAGTCACTAAACGTGATCCTAAAACTATAAAGTCATTAAAACAAATGCATGAAAATCATTGTATAATTAATGGTCACACGGCTGGAGCAAGTGGTAAAAAATTAAACTCTTACATTGCATCAGGAATTTTTTCTTGTCATGAACCAATAAATTTTGATCAAGTACTAGAGAGATTACGTCTTGGTATGTGGATAATGATTAGAGAAGGTTCAATTCGTAGAGACTTGAAGGAGATTATTCCTTTAGTATTATCTAATAAAATATATAAAAATCGATTAATGTTTTGTTCTGATGGTTTAGATCCTTCTGATATAACTAACATTGGTCACATTGATCATTGTGTTAGAGAATCAATTAAACTTGGAATGAATCCAATTGATGCTATTTGTATGGCATCAAGAAATTGTTTTGATTATTATAAAATGGGAAATGAATTTGGTGGAATTGGCCCTGGAAAAATTGCTGATATTTTAATTTTAGATGATTACAAAAAAATAAAAATTAACAAAGTAATCTTAGGTGGAAAAATTGTTGTCTCTGATGGGAAACTTGTTCAACAACTTCATACCCCTAAAGTACCAGCTTGGATGCAAAAAACTGTTAAGATTCCAAAACTATATCCAAAATTTTTCAATGTAAATTCAAAAAATACTGATGAAACTGTAAATACAATTTTAATGAAAACTGAAATTGTAACACAAAAGAACACATCTAATTTAGATGTCAAAGATTCGAATGTTGTTGCATCGTACGATAAAGATATCTGGAAAGTAGCTGCACTAGATAGAACGTTTGGTAGTAAAACTCATGCCGTTGGATTTTTAGAAAATTTTGGTGCTGATATTGGCGCATTTGCATCTACTTGGAGTTTTCATGAAAATGATATGATAGTTATTGGTTCAAATGAGAATGATATGGCCGATGCATGCAATAAACTCACCAAGTCACAAGGTGGATTGATTATTGTAAAAGATGGAAAAACATTAGCATCTTTACCATTTCAATTGGGAGGAATAATCTCAACGGACCCAATTGAAAAAGTAACAAAAAACTTTACAAAAATTAATGATGTTTTATCTGATTCTGGCTGTAAATTTAAAAAACCGCATCTAATTCCTTTATTCCTGCCTTTCTTGGCATTACCTGACATTAGAATATTGTATAGTGGTATTGTAGATGTAAAATCTAGATCGTTTATCCCCACGATCCAGACTAACCTATAAAAAGGGAATTCGTAGAAAAATATCCGTGGCCTCAATACAACAAACACCAAATGGACCTGTTTTAGTCCTAAAAGAAAGTGCTTTACAAGAAAAAGGTAGAGATGCTCAAAAAAACAATATCATGGCTGCAAAAATGGTATGCGATATTGTAAAATCAAGTTTAGGTCCACGTGGGCTTGACAAAATGCTTGTTGATTCTTTAGGTGACGTTACAATTACAAATGATGGTGCAACAATTCTAAAAGAAATTGATGCGCAACATCCAGCTGCTAAAATGATGATTGAAATCTCTAAAACCATTGATAATGAAGTTGGAGATGGAACCACATCGTCTGTTATCTTTGCTGGAACCTTACTTGCAAAAGCAGAAGAATTACTAAAAAAAGATGTACACTCTTCAGTTATCATTGAAGGCTTTCAAGCAGCATCTGAAAAGGCACTAGAAATTTTATCTGAAATCTCAAAAAAAGTAAGTCCTGATGACAGAGAAATATTGTTACAAGTTGCAAAAACAAGTATGGAATCAAAACTAATTTCAGAAGACAGTGAATCTCTTTCAAAAATTGTTGTTGATTCAATTATGAATATTACCGAAACAAATGATAACAAATCATCTGTTGATCTTGATAATCTTAAAGTTGAGAAAAAGGCTGGAGGTTCAATTCAAGATACCGCATTAATTAAAGGAATTGTTTTGGATAAAGAAGTTGTACACTCTGGCATGCCAAAAAAAATTCAACAAGCAAAAATTGCTTTACTTAACACAGCAATGGAAGTTGAAAAAACAGAGATGAGTGCAGAAATTAGAATTAATGATCCTACACAAATGCAAATGTTCCTTGAAGAAGAAAATAGAATGATCAAAACAATGGTAGAAAAAGTTCATGCAATTGGCGCAAACGTTGTAATCTGTCAAAAAGGAATTGATGACATGGCACAACACTTTTTGTCAAAACATGGAATTTTAGCTGTAAGACGTGTAAAAGAAAGTGACATGACAAAACTTGCAAAAGCAACAGGTGCACGTATTACTTCAAACATTGAAGATATTTCTGAAAAAGATTTAGGTGCAGCAAACTTAGTTCAACAAAAGAAAGTTGAATCTGACAAATGGGTTTTCATTGAAGGATGTAAAAATCCACAATCTGTAACTTTACTAATTCGTGGTGGTTCTCAACGTGTAGTTGATGAAGTAGACCGTTCTATTCATGATTCACTAATGGTTGTTAAAGATGTAATTGAAAAACCAGAAATTGTAGCAGGTGGTGGTGCACCTGAAGCTGTATTGGCATCATTCTTGAAAGATTGGTCTGAAAGATTTGAAGGTCGACAACAATTAGCAATTAACAAATTTGCTGAAGCATTAGAAGTTATTCCATTAACTATTGCAGAGAATGCAGGTATGGATCCAATTGATACCATGGTTAAACTACGTGCAAGACAAAGTGAAGGCAAAAAATGGACTGGAATTGATGCAAAAGAAGGAAGAGTAGCTGACATGTTATCCAAAAATATTGTTGAACCCGTTGTTGTAAAAGAGCAAATTATAAAGTCTGCAACAGAAGCTGCATCAATGATTCTTAGAATTGATGATGTAATTGCAATCTCTGGTGGTTCTGGTGGCGGTATGCCTCCTGGAATGCCACCAATGGGATAAATTTTTCAAAAAGCGGTTCTAGCAATAAAAAATTCTACATACAAATAATATTTCTTGTAAGGGTTGGCTATGACGACAAAAATCTTGTAGTTTGCTATCTGAACCGCTTTTCATAATTAATTTGAGTGATTTTTGGATATAAGATTCGCTGAGGACTTATCCATTATCCATTTTTACTGGTTTATCTCCGTCATGGATACCATCTAACTCTGGTTCATACGAAGCAACAGTCTTTGTATGGGAGAGCGTAGATAATCCAACTGCTCTATCTGATACAGTATCAGTAAGCATCCGAGTCATATGAGGTAATTAGACATCAAACTTTCCTTTTTTTCTTTTTTTTGAACATCTCTTAACGAAAGTTATAGACAAACTCAAAACCCATTAGTTCATTCAGTATACATGAAGAAAATTGGAATTGATTTGGGTGGAACAAAAATTGAAGGAATACTTGTTGATGATAATTATAAAACGATAACTCGAAAACGCATTCCAACAAATCAAGATAATGGATACAATTCAATCCTTGAATCTATTAAAAATTTATGTATGGAACTTATGCCAGAATCAAATGAAAATATATCCATAGGTGTTTGTACTCCTGGAGCATTATCTCTTAATTCAGGCTTGATAAAAAATAGTAATACACAGTGTTTAATTGGAAAAGATCTTCAAAATGATTTAAAAAATATTTTACATCATGATATATCCATTGAAAATGATGCTAATTGTTTTGCATTAGCAGAAGCAAACTTAGGAGCAGGTAAAGATTCTAATCTAGTATTTGGTGTAATAATGGGTACTGGTGTTGGCGGCGGAATAACCATCAATGGAAAAATTCATCATGGTAGAAACAACATTGCTGGGGAATGGGGTCATCATTGTCTTCATAATGATGGCAATAGATGCTATTGTGGTAATAGTGGCTGTGTTGAAACGTACATTAGCGGTCCTTCATTAGAGCAAAACTGGTCTCAACTATCTGGTTTGAATCAATCATTACCTGAAATTCTCCAGAATTTTAATAATCAGCATTTTCAAAATTGGAAAAAATCATTTATTGATAATTTTGCATTATCATTATCAAATGTAATTGATATTTTAGATCCTGATATGATAATACTGGGAGGGGGACTTTCTAACATTGATTTTCTTTATGATGAAGCAAAAAATGCTGTTTATGATAAAGTATTCAGTGATGCAGTTGATACTCCTATTGTAAAAAATCTACTTGGTGATTCTGCAGGTGTATTTGGTGCCTGTTTGTTATAATCTTATTGAGGTTCAATTGTTGCTGGTGGTTTACTTGAAATTACATAAGAAACCCAGGTTACTTCATCAATTTCATTAGTAATTCTATTACTAATTTTTTCTAATACTCCATTTGGAAGTCTAGTCCAGTCTGCAGTCATTGCATCAATAGAATCTACAACTCTAACTGTGACAATTCTTCCATATCTTCGTTCATCTCCTACAACTCCAACTGCTTTATCATCACCCACTGCTGCATATGCTTGCCAAACTTTGTCATAAACTCCTGCATCCCATAATTCATCTTCAACAATTTTACTTGCTTTTCTACAGATTACTAATTTTGAAGGAGTAATCTCTCCAATAATTCGTACAGATAATCCTGGTCCTGGAAATGGATGTCTTTTTAGTAGTTTTTCTGGAACACCTAAAATTCTAGCAATATCTCTTACTTCATCTTTATACAATTCTTTTAATGGTTCCAAAATTTTAAGATCTAACCAATCTGGTAATCCACCAACATTGTGATGAGATTTTATTACTGCAGCTGGACCTTTTGAGACTCCACTTTCAATTATATCTGGATAAAGTGTACCTTGTGCTAACCATTTGAATGGCCCCTTCTCTTTTGCAAACTCGGTAAATACTTGAACGAATTCCTCTCCTACAATCTTTCTTTTTTGTTCAGGATCTGTTATTCCTTTTAATTTTGAAAGAAATTGTTCACTTGCATCTCTTCTATGAAAATTCAATGAAAAATTATTTTTGAACATATCTTCAATTTCTTTTGATTCATCTAATCTCAACAATCCATTATCTACAAAAACCCCTGTTAGTCTATTTCCTATGGCTTTGTGTATCAATAGTGCAGCAACTGTTGAATCAATACCTCCACTAACTCCACATAATACATTTCCCTCAATCTCTGAGATTTCCTTGACTGTTTTTTCTACAAAACCTTCCATTGTCCATTCCTGTTTGGCTTTACAAACATTCAAAACAAAATTCTTCAAAATATCGGTTCCTCGTTCAGTATGAACTACTTCTGGATGAAATTGAATACCAAATACGGTTCTATCTGTATTTGCTATTGCAGCTGCATGTGAATTTTCTGTATGACCAATAACTTCAAAATTTGTTGGAATCTCTTCGGCCTCATCTCCGTGACTCATCCATGCACGAATTGATTCACCAATACCATCTAACAATTTTGAATCTTTATCCATTGAAAGAAGAGATGAACCATATTCTTTATTTGCACGTTTCACTTTCCCTCCAAATTTATTTACAATTAATTGATGGCCATAACAAATTCCTAATAATGGCAAGTCAAAATTGAATAATTCTTCATCAGGTTTTGGTGCATCTTCATTATAGACGCTTGACGGTCCGCCTGAAAAAATAATTCCCTTTGGATTCATCTTCTTTAGTTCTTCAGCTGATATGTCGTATGGAACTAATTCTGCATAAACTGAAAACTCTCTAATTCTTCTACAAATCAAATGACTATACTGTGACCCAAAATCTAGAACAATTATTTTTTCCATTTTCTTACTTAGCTGAATTTTCTAGCATTCTTGTAAGTGACCATGTAGCTGTATTGATTATCTCATCCAATCTCTCTTTTTGTCTATAATTTTTAATGATTATTTCTCTAATCGCTGGTCCATTTTTATTAATTACACAATCAATTACTGAACTCTGATCAATTTTTCCATTTTTGACATCTGCACTATCTATTTTTTTCATTTCTCCAATAATTCTCTCGATAAAAAATGATCTGAGTGGTGGTATTTCATCTGTGAGTCCAATTCCTTCACTCATTATTATGGAAATTTTTTCAGGAGTCACAAATGCATTGGCGATAACTTCTCCATCTTTATTTTTCTTAATTTGAATTGATTCTGCTGTATCTTTTTTCTCCACTATGGTTTCTACACTTGGTTCTTTTTTCTCCACTATGGTTTCTACACTTGGTTCTGATTTTCTTGGTAATGAAGATGCTTTGGTAAAACTAGATCCTTTCAAAACTACATCTAGTATGTCCAAATTTTTCTGTAGAAAGTCTAATTCTTCTTGATGTTTTGCCATTTTATCTACTATTGATTCTTTTAATTGTAACATTTTTTCGATCTGCTCGTCAGTATACTGCATAACTATTAGAAAACTCATTCAGTATTAAAACGCATTCTAAAAGTTTTCAATAAACTCTAGGTCAATCATTCTAATAGTTTTGTAACCCTTCATTCTTTTCGTTGAATACAACTCTGCTTTTGATTTTGTTGCAAACCATTCAATAATCATTTTTCCAAATTTCAATTTTTTTATCTTTGTTCTACGATTGATTACTTTGTGTTTTGAATATTTTCCAATTTTTTGGCCAAAATCCATTCCAATTAAAATAATTTTACTTGCATTGAAATATTCTGCGAGAAATACACATCTATCTCCATCTGTAAATCCACCAAAATTCTCTAATTTCCCAAATTCTCTTGTTTGCGTAGTACCTATCACATTTGAAAGTTCTTTTACAATTTCTAATCTATTTGAATTATCTCCATGTGCATGAACTATTATCGGAATTTTTGTTTTTCCAATTTTTTTAATACTTTTCAAGTCTCCATCTAGGTCAGTAACTAAAATATCTGGTTTGATATTTTTTTCTAATAATGCCCTCACTGCACCATCAGCTACAATTTTTGTAACATTCTTAGATTTTTTAATATATTTTAATGATTTAGATAATGATGGTCCTGCACCAATAACAAAAACTGTTTTACCTCTAATTATATTTTGAATTTGTTTTATTGAATTTTTTCTTTTTAATAAAAAGTTTAATTTTTTAGCAGAAATAAGATCCTCTTTTTCTGAATATCCAAAATCCTTTCTAATTTCATTGAATTTAGTTTTCCATCCACGAATTGTCATATCACTCAAATAGATTACCTTATCATAAATGATATGACAAAATTAGGTAATCTTGTAGTTGGAAAAAAAAATAAAATTACCATTATGGGAATTTTGAACATTAGTCCTGAATCATTTTATAAAAAATCTGTAAAATCCACAAAATCAGAAATATCAAAGTATTTGTTAGATATGGAGGAAAATGGTGCCAATATTATAGATATTGGAGGAATGTCTACTGCGCCATATCTCAAAACAATTGTTTCTGAAAAAACTGAATCTAAACGAATAACAAAAACAATCAAAATTATACAAAATTTATCTAACATTCCAATCTCTGTTGATACTTGTAGAGCATCAGTTGCAAAAGATGCACTTGAATTAGGAATTGATGTAATTAATGATATTTCTGGTTTAAAGCACGATGCGAATATGCCAAAAATTATAGAAAAATATAGCCCATCTGTAATTTTATGTTCATACAGTAAACAACTTGTAAAAGGTAATTTGATATCCACAACAAAAAAACTTTTGAATGAAAGTGTAAAAATTGCAAAAAGTGCACAAATATCTGAAGACAAAATTGTAGTCGATCCATCTATTGGTTTCTTTAGACGTTCTTCTGATGTAAAAAATAAACTTCCATATACAAAAATTAATTCTGATTGGGCTCAACGTGATGTTGAAATTATTAAAAAATTAAAACTTCTAAAAACAAATTTTCCAATTTTAGTTTCTATTTCGAATAAATCGTTTATAGGACGACTACTCGGAAAAGAAAATCCTGATGATCGAAATACTGGAACTGCAATTGCTGAAATGTTATCAATAATCAATGGTGCATCGATAATTCGAACCCATAATCCACAAATTACCTCTGATGTTATCAAACTTACAAAATCCCTCACAAAAAAATCCAAGAAAGGCTTATAACAGATTTTTTCTCTCTGGTAAAAGGTTCATTTGACAATAAGAGAGGGATTTACTTTTGATGATGTTCTCCTTGTACCCAAATTTTCAGATATAACTAGTCGTTCACAAACAAATCTTTCAACAAATTTATCACGAAATATAAAACTCAATATTCCTTTAGTTAGCGCAAACATGGATACCGTCACTGAATCTATGATGGCTACAACAATGGCTAGACAAGGTGGAATTGGAATCCTTCATAGATTTTTAACAATAGAAGAAGAAGCAAATCAAGTTCTAAAAGTTAAACGTTCTGGAAGTGTAATGATTGATAATCCATATCAAATATCTTCTGAAAAATCTATTGAAGAGGCTATGGATTTGATGAATGAAAAAGAAGTATCAGGATTATTAGTTGTTGATTCTGATTCTAAACTTGTTGGAATTTTAACTGAACGTGATGTACTTTTTGAATCTATCACTTCGAAGAAAACTGTATCTGAATTAATGACTAAAGATGTAATTTCTTCAAACGAAAATACATCATTAGATGATGCAAAAGATATTCTAAAAAGTCATAGAATTGAAAAATTACCCTTAGTTAATGATAAAAATCAAATTGTTGGACTTTACACTACACAAGATATTATGAATATTGAGAATTTTCCCAATGCTTCAAAAGATAAGAAAGGTAGACCTCTTGTTGGTGCTGCAGTTGGAGTAAAGGGTGACTTTCTAGATAGAACTGAAGCATTACTTACAGCTGGTGCAGATGCGATTGTTGTTGATATTGCACATGGTCACAGCGAAAATGCAATTAGTACTGTAAAAAATATCAAAAAAGCATTTCCTGATTGTGAACTTATTGCTGGAAATGTAGCAACAGCACAAGGCACTGAAGATTTGATTAAAGCTGGAGTTGATGCTGTAAAAGTTGGAGTTGGTTCTGGTTCTATTTGTATTACAAGAGTCATTACTGGTTCTGGTGTACCTCAATTAACTGCAGTTATGGATTGTGCTGAAATTGGTAAACAATATGATATTCCAATTATATCTGACGGTGGAACAAGAACTTCTGGTGATGCCACAAAAGCACTTGCAGCCGGTGCCTCTGCTGTTATGCTAGGTGGCATGTTAGGTGGTACTGATGAGAGTCCTGGTTCAACAATTACAAAGAATGGAAAAAGATACAAGTTTTACAGTGGAATGGCATCTTTAGGTGCTGCTCGAAGAAGAAAATCAAAAGAAACCACTCAAAGTGATGCTGATGATGATCTAAATGATTATGTTGCTGAAGGTGTAGAAGCAATGGTTCCATACAAAGGAACTGTACTTGATATTCTTGTTCAGATTACTGGAGGAATACGTTCTGGTTTGAGTTATTGTGGAGGACATGATATTAAACAAATGCAAAATAATGCTGAATTTATTAAAATGTCACGTGCTGGCTTTGCAGAAAGTCAACCACATGACGTTGATGTACTATAGCTAATCTTTTATTGATTTAAAATCCAGTTTTTTTATGTTAAATAAGCTCACAATAATTGGAATAATTATTGGAAGTGGAATTTCAATTCTTGGGGCAGCTTCTATGGTTACTTCATTAAATTCTCCAAATGAAATTCAAGAAGATACTGCAACGTTTGGAGTTGGTGGTCTAGACAAAATCAACTTTAACGCACCTGAAAATTCATCTCAATCATTAACTGTAACTGGTGCTTCATTTGATATCAAAATTACAACTCCTGATTCAAGTAATGATGTAGATGCAAGTTTTAAAGATAAAGCAAGTTTTTCATGGACATCAAATACTGCAGGTCAGACAATAATTGCAATACAGAATACTGGTGATTCTGAATTTACTGAAAATTATAAATTTGAATTAGCACGTGATCCATTATTTTTCACATATTCAGTTTTAGTAATTATTGCAGGAGTTGTGGTAATTGGATTTAGTGCTGGATTTAGTGCAAAAAAACCAAAAGGATTCTAATCTAAATCTGCAATTGGGTATGAACCGATTATTTTAAGGAATATTGTATTTTTAGAAATTATATCTAAGACTGATTTAATTTTTGAATTTGAATAGTGTCCTAGAAAATCCACAAAAAAATTATACTCCCAATTTTTATTTTTGTTAGGTCTAGACTCAATCTTTGTTAAATTGATATCATTATCATTAAACTCTTTCAATATTTGATGTAATGCTCCGGGTTCATGTTTCACTGAAAATATAATTGATGTTTTATCTTTTGTACCCTCAATAGAATTTTCTTTTGAGAATATCAAAAAACGTGTATAATTATTTGGATTATTTTCAATTCCCTGTTTTACAATAGGTATGTTATACAAATTTCCTGCATTATTACTTGCAATTGCTGCAAAATGTATGTCATTCATTTCTTTAATAATTTTTACACTTCCTGCTGTATCATATGTTGGCACAGTTTTCAATTTTTTATTTTGAATAAAATCACTACATTGTCCTAATGCTTGTGGATGTGAATATACTGTTTCAATATCTTCTACTTTTCCAGTACTGATAAGACAATGTTCAACTTTGAAATATTGTTCACCTATTGCATGTAATTTTGTATGTGTAATTGCATCGATACTTTGTCCAACCGTTCCCTCAATAGAGTTCTCAACAGGTAGGATACAATAATCACTATCCTCATTCTCAGTTATTTTCAATGTATCTTCAAAACTATTGCATGGCACAGTTTCTATTTTTTCTTTAAAGAATTTCTTTATTGCACTTTCACTGTATGCTCCGTGTTCACCTTGAAATGATACTTTCTTCATCTTAATTTTGAGTTAAAAATTCACTTTTCCCAAAGTCTAAGGATAGTTTTCTATCGTCAATCCATCCACAATCTTTACACTTTACTGCATCTCTCATTTTTACAACAGTTCCAAAACATTTTCTACATTTTGTGAATAATACACCTAGTTCTTGTGAATCAATGCTTGCATGTATTGTTCCATTAATGTGACTGATTATCTCTACTTTAACAACATCTTTTGCTAAAGCAATATTCTTTTTTCTAATATGTCTTGTAACACAAATACATTCCAAATCTGCAACTACTTTTTTTCCATTCACATACTTTATCATTATCGCAATCATCGATGGTAAGTTTGCTTCAACAACTCCTATGATGATATCTCCTACTTTTGGAACTGTTATCTGTGTTTGACTATTCACTGAAGCTAATCTTTCAGAAGAATCTAGATTAATTTCTCCAATTGTTGTTGCTCTAATAGATTCATCATCTTCGAATGTATTTTCACCTGGAAGATATTCTTCAATTTGGGCAATTTTTTCACCTGGAATCTTCTGATTTTCATTCATATCAGTACACGGAAAATTTTACTTTTAATTGTTTTTAGAGCTACACATAATTGATTAAGTACGATATTTTTAGCTCATTATGAGTGAAACTAGAATTAGTAAAATCATCACTAATACTACATTTCTGTTTTCAATTGGAATTATTGGTATCAGTGTAATCTCAGTTATTTTCCCAGCACTAATCATTTCACAAACATATGAATTCCCTTTAGATCTAAATCCTTTTGAAACTAGTCCTTGGTTATTACCAATATTTTTTTCAGTTATTTCTTTACTTACTTTTGGTTTCTTACATTACAAAAAAAAGTTACCATTTTCATTAAGTAATACTATTGACCTAATCCTAAATTTTGAACTTTCAAAAAGGATTTCAATTATTTTAGGACTTTCTATTTTAGCTATTTACATAGGATTCACAATTCCAGAACTCTTCATTGATGAATCTGAACAATGGCCTGATTACATTGTTTTAGAATCAGCTTTGAATATTTGGCCATCAACTGATCATCTTAGTGTGTACATTAAAGAACAAAATACAAGATATGTTCGAATGATTTTACTTGAATTTTCACAAGATATTTTTCAAAATATTAAATTTTTACCATTTGTTGCAAGTGTATTTACTGTAATATTCACCGCATTAATTACTATTCAACTTTCAAAAAAACGATTTGCAGGAATAATTGCAATGTTAGTGTTATTATCTAGTGTAACATTTACTGACTTTGATACTATAGCTGTTTATGAAAATTTTTGGGTATTATTTTATTTAATTTCATTATATTCAATAAATAAAAGATGGTGGCATGCATCTCCTGTTAATTTCATTTTGTCAATATTTACCAAAGCGTTTACTGCAACTTATTTTTGGATGAATTTCTTTTACATATATCGTGCAACAATTCCAACTAAGACTAAACTTTTACTTTTTGCTTCGTATGGAATTGTTTTAGGTATAACATACTGGATTTTTGAAAATGGTAGAAGTATAATTTATGATGACATTATTCGATATGATTTTAATGCATTTTTAGATGGATTTACTGGTTGGGGAAATTCAATGCAATTGGAACCCTTTGTTTTACTCTTTATACTTCCGTTAACTGTAATGTTATTTTTCAAGTCACGTAATGGATTAAAACAAGCCGATTCAATCATGATACTTCTTGCAGGCTCAATACTTGCAGGACCACTTATCTCTCTTGTTACTGATTTCTATTTTATTTTACCATATCGTTTTATTCCATTTGTTATCTTCATGGCAATTGCAGTTGGTTTGCTTTTCTCTAAAAAAATTAACCCTGAGTAATAATGTGCCAAATGGTTGTTACATCATCTAAAGATTTTACTGTATACACGTGATTTAACCCTCTGAATATTGTATGTGATTCACCTTCCTCATCATTAATTCCTAACATTGTCACAAACGCTCTATGATAATACTCACATGGATCTGAATATCCTGGAATTTGATACAAGTTTGTCAAACATTCTGGATTATTATAATCGACTTCAACTTTGTGTAAACTAACTCTTTCACCGTTAATTGTTCCTTGTTTTACGAGATAATCGGGATTAGATTTTAAAAATCTGTCCACAACTGGGTCATTTAGATATCTTGTTGCATCAACTCTAACTACGCTAATTAATCCTCCATCAGAATTTCTTAACACGGAAATACCTGTAGCTCTGTATTTTGATTCTTCAATTGGATCCATATCTCCAACTGACACATCCACGTAAAGTGATTGTGCATAAACCTGTGAAATACAAATAGGTACAACCAAAATCATTACAAGAAAAAGAAGATGTATTTTTTTCATAACTGACTATAACCAGTGTGGTATTTCTAAGTAATTATCTAATTTTTCATTTTTGAGCATTTTCAATAATGCGTTTGCTTGTGGTGTTGATAACATTGGCTTATCAAATTCATTATCTGTCGAAATTCTTGGGCATGCAACTTGGATGAACGCATCAATTCCTGTAAAGTTTTTCAATCTATCACTAGTAATGTCTGTTAAAGCTAACAGTTGAACTTCTTTACCTCTTTCTTCCAATTCTTTTTTAAATTTTAAGGCTGTAACTTTTGCAAATTGACCTTCTTTTAGACCTACAATCACTCCAAAAACTTTTGCCTCTGTTGCTTTGAAAATTTTCAATGTAGCCTTTTTTTCTAATTTTTCTGCAAAGCTAGTAACGTCTCTTACTTCGTTAAAATAAGGATCTAAAATGTAAGTTGTTACTTTGGTTGATATTGCAACTCCTGCTGCATGAAAGTTACTTTGTCCTAAAAATAAATTTGCATCAACTTGTTCTTTAATTTCCATAGCCGGATAAAATTCACACCCAAAAACTTGTCCATCATTTAATTGTCCTTTACCTTTTCCAATTTTCACCATAATTCCTCCTTCTTCAAGTTTTTTCCTAACAGGCTCAACTTGGTGAAGATGTTGACTATCTGTAATTAATGAAATTGTTTTTCCTTTCAAAAGTTTAATCGCTTTTAGTATTACATCATCAAAAGGCACATCATCAAATGCATCAATCATCATAACATTATCTTGTTCACCTGGAAATGTTTCAAGTTTGTTTGTGTGACCTATATTGAACAAAATTTCTGCACCCAACACTTTTGCACCATTTGAATTTAGATCACATGTTCCCCAGGTTGTATCTGCCAAAACAAATGCAGGAATATCAAATTTTTTTGTAATATTTATCGCAGTTTGCTGTACTTGTGGTAACATCCCATCTGGAGCATTTAATGCAACAGTGACTGGTTTTCTTTGAGATATTATCTCGAAAATTCTCTTTTCATCAATTATTATCATTTGTTCTCAAAAGTGTCATTTTGAATTTAAACCAAACTCTTTGACAAATCACTAAAATTCCTATATTTTATTGGTAAAACATGTCTAAACAGATACTCCATATTGGTATTGATGACACTGATTCACCTAAGGGCATGTGTACTACATTTTTAGCTTACAAAATTATTAATCGATTAAAAAAAGAAAATGTAGATTTTCTTGATTTTCCAAATTTGGTAAGATTTAATCCCAACATCCCTTGGAAAACTAGAGGTAATGGAGCTGTTGGAATTAAAATCTCTACTTCTAATCCTAAAAAAATTAAAAACCTAGTGAAAAAATTTGTTAAACAATATTCTGATGTAAAAAATGGAGCAAATCCAGGTCTTGTTTTTTGCCAAGATGAAAATATCCCTGATGAATTTTTAAAGCTAAGTTCAGATGCAATGTGGAAATTGATTCATAGAAATGAGGCTAAAAAAATTCTTTCAAAATATAATCTTGATTTTTTTTATCTTGGAAATGGTCAAGGATTAGTTGGTGCTACTGGCGTAATAGGTTATATCTTTCAGGATGAAACATACGAACTACTTTCTTATCGTAAATCATCACAATTTGGAAAAAAACGAATCTTGGATAAATCTAAGGTGAAAGAAATGCAAGAAAAAACATATCCGAATACATTCAATAGTTTTGATTCAAAGAAAAATAAAGTCCTGTTAATGCCTCATGGTCCTGATCCTGTTTTTTATGGAGTTCGTGGAGAGGATTCAACAACATTAATTTCTGCATCAAAAATGATCCAACCAAAGGAGAAACTAGCTGGATATCTTATTTTTAAATCAAACCAAGGAACAGGTGATCATTTAAAAAATGAAATTGATGTAAATAATTTTTTACCTTATACATCTGGAACATTACGGGGTGTCATTATCACAAAACCTATTGTCACTAAAGGTGGTCATGTATTTTTCTCAATAACTGTAAATAATATAAAAATTAATTGTGCAGTCTATAAACCAACACGAATAACTGATGTTGCAAAAGAGTTGATTGTTGGAGATATTATTAAAGTGGGAGGTGGTATTAGAAAAGCAACAAAAACACATCCAAGAATTTTAAATCTTGAATTCATTCAAATTATAAAACTTGAAAAAAAATCTAAATTAATAAATCCATTTTGTAAATCTTGTCACAAACATATGAAATCAAAGGGTAAAAATCAAGGTTTTGAATGTGTAAAATGTAAAAAAACATCTAATCATAAAAATCGCCAATTTTTCACACGTTCGCTTAAAGAACAAATCTACATACCTGATGTTTCTGCACACCGTCACCTCACAAAACCTGTTCAACGTATGAAACAAAACCCAAAATCTGAAAAATTTAATCCAAACTCTTCATGGATCACTAATTTTTAAAATCATAATAGCGGGGAGTAGATTTGAACTACTGATTTTCGGGTTATGAGCCCGACGGGATGACCTGACTTCCCCACCCCGCTGAACAAAAATTCCTTATGAGGTATATACGCGTTTCAAATTCGGAAATGAATAAAAGGATTCCAACCAATTTTTTAACATGCTTAGAAAATTCCAAATTATTGGTATTGCAGGTGCTCTGATATTTTCTGCCGTAATTCTGACCGATACAATACCTTCAAATCCACCACCACTTCCTGAACCTATTGTTCAAAATGTTTCAACAGATTCTGTAGAAATTGTAATGACAAATTTAGAAAAACCTTGGTCAATCGCTTTTGCTGATGAACGAATATTTGTTTCAGAAAAATCTGGAAAAATTAAAATAATTACTCCATTAGGTTTACTTGAAACTCCATTAATCACATTACGTACACCTGAAATTTTTGGTGGTGGATTGCTTGGAATAACAACCCATCCTGATTTTACAAATAATCATTTTCTTTATGCATATTACACATATGAAGAAAATGAAAAATTATGGAATAAAATAATTAGAATTACAGAAGAAAAAAATAAAGCTACTGAAATTATTACTATACTTGATAAAATTCCTGGTTCAGCATTTAGTAATGGTGGAGTAATCAAATTTGGCCCTGATGAAAAATTATATGTTGGAACCGGTTCTGTATCTGATTTTTCAGATGAATCGCAAAACCTTGATTCTCTTACTGGAAAAATTCTTAGATTAAATGATGATGGCACAATACCTGCTGATAATCCATTTGAAGAATCATATGTGTTTACACTTGGACATCGGAATCCAACAGGTTTTGCATGGAATAATGATAGACAAATGTATGCCACTGAATCTGGCCCAACAAAAAATGATGAAATTAACTTGATAAATGCAGGTTCTAACTATGGTTGGCCTGAAGTTCAGTGTTACTCGAACAATAATAAATTTGCAAACCCCCTAGAATGTTTTGATCCTGAATTGGAACCTGGTGGAATTATCTTCTATTCAGGAGACAAACTCGACTTTGATAATAAAATGATCCTTGCTACACAAAAAGCAACAAATTTGTTCATAGTTGAAATTAATGACGATGATGCAAACCTTGAACGTATTTTGAGTGGTGTAGGTAGAATTAGAGATGTAGCACAGGGTCCTGATGGATATGTATACATCATAACTACAAATACGGATGGAAAAGCATTTCCCGCACCTGATGATGACAAATTATTGAGGATATTGAAATAAAATGACTGATTCATCCATTCCTAAATTTTTTGAAAAATCACATGAGGAAAAATTAGATATTATTTGTAATTTTTCTGATTTAGATGATGATGAATTAAATTATCTAAAAAATGCAACTGGTGGAATAAATTTTGAGCATGCAAATAAAATGATTGAAAACGCAATTAGCACATTTTCTCTTCCACTTGGAATTGCAACAAATTTTAAAATAAATGGTAATGATTATCTTGTTCCTATGGTAATTGAAGAGCCATCTGTAATTGCAGCTGCATCAAAGGCTGCAAAAATTGCTAAACTTCATGGTGGTTTTACTGCAAAAGTTGAAGGAAATATCAGTATTGGACAAATTCAAGTATTGGATGTAAATATTCAAGAGTCAATTTCTATTATAAATTCTAACTCAAATGATATTATTGAATTAGCAAATTCTGCAAGTAAAACATTGCCAAAATTAGGTAAGGGCGCAAAAGAAGTACAATGTAAAGAAATCAAAACTTCATCATCATCTATGTTGATTGTGGAATTAATGATCGATGTAGGTGATGCAATGGGTGCAAATGTAACTAATACAATGTGTGAAACTGTTGCACCATTAATTGAAAAATTAACTGGTGGAAAAATTCTACTAAGAATTCTTTCTAATTATTCCACAAAACGAATGGTTTCTGTTTCTGCAACTTTTGATAAAGATGCGGTTGGTGGTGAACAAGTTGTTAATGACATGATCTCTGCATTTGAGTTTGCTGATAATGATGTTTATCGTGCTGTTACACATAACAAAGGGGTAATGAATGGAACAATTTCTGTTGCAAATGCAACTGGACAAGATAGTAGAGCTATAGAAGCTGCTGCACATGCATATGCATCACATACAGGAAAATATCGTTCATTAACTAAATGGAGAAAAGATGATTCAGGAAATTTAGTAGGTAATTTTGAGATTCCTTTATCTGTTGGAATTGTTGGTGGAGTAACAAATGATCATCCTATAGCAAAAATTTGTACCAAAATTTTGAAATTACAAAATGTACAGGAATTAGCTTGTATAATGGCTGCAACTGGATTGGCACAAAATTTTGCTGCGATGCGTGCATTGGTTACTGAAGGTATTCAGAAAGGACACATGAAACTACACGCTCGAAAACAGGCAAGTAATTCCTAACAAAATACCCAAAGAAAATTTTCTACGTGTTTTAACCATCCATTATATTACGTATAGTAGTTCGTATAGAAATGTCCAAAGTAAAATTTGCAATCCCCAAAGGAAGCCTAGAAGAAGCTACATTCAAGCTTCTTGAAAACTCATGGACTAAAGTTAGCAGAAAGAGTAGAACATATCGTGTTTTTCTAGATGATCCTGAAATCATGGTAAAAATGCTTAGACCTCAAGAAATACCTAATCTAGTTTCTGATGGATTGTATGACGTTGGTATTACTGGAAAAGACTGGATCAATGAAACTAAATCTGATGTTGAACTATTACTTGATCTTGAATATGGAAAAATAAAATTAGTAATTGCAATTCCAGATACACTAAAGTTCAAAAATTTTGATCAAATGATTGCAGAATACGCAAAAAAGAAAAAAATTCTACGTTTATCTTCTGAATATCTAACAAATGCTTCAAAATTTATCAAGAGTTGTAAATCCTACAAAAAAGCATTTGGAAATAAAGATCCAATGATTATTACCCCATGGATGAGAGTTGGAACTAACAAAAATGTCCAAATTCACTTATCATTTGGTGCAACAGAAGCAAAACCTCCAGAAGATGTAGATGCAATCATGGATGTTACAGAAACAGGAACAACTTTGAAACAAAATGGTCTAAAAATTATTGATACAGTAATGAAGTCTAGTGCACATTTGATTGCAAATAAAAAATCTCTAAAGGATAAAAACAAACGTGAAAAAATATTTGATATTGTGACTTTAATGAGTGGTGCAGTACAAGGAAAAAAATACTTACACTTGTATCTTAATATCAAAGAAAATAATTTGAAAAAGCTTCTCAAGGAACTTCCTTCATTAAAGAAACCTACTGTTAGCCCATTAAGTGAAAAAGGTTGGGTCGGTGTAAACACTGTAATCTTAAAAACTGACTTCCACAAACTAATACCAAAACTTCGAAAGATTGCTCAAGGAATAGTTGTACATGAACCACGACAAATTCTTCAGTTAGAGGAGATAAAGCGTGACGAAGAGAATTGATCAAGATATTACAGGTTAGTAATGTTGACAGTTTTGTAGAAACCAGACGTCAAAAAACCTCACAAAAAGATAGAAAAATTGTACAATCTATTTTAGATGATGTTAGAAAAAATGGTGATTCTGCTGTCAAAAAATACGAGCAAAAATTCAATGGTAAAAAAACAATACAATTACGTGTCAGTAAGCAAGACTCAAAAAATGCAAAAATTACTGATACAGAATTTGCTGCACTACAATTGTCAGCAATAAAACTATCAAAAACACAAAGAATTCTAAATAAAACATTACTTCAATCTGTTAAAAAAATTCCAAATGTTTCATTTGTTCCTATTTCAAGTGTTGGTTGTTACATACCTGGAGGTCAAGCTAGGTATCCAAGTTCAGCAATAATGTCTGTAATTACTGCTGCTGAAGCCGGAGTTAAGAGAATTGTAGTTGTTTCTCCTCCTGATTCTAATGGAAAAATTGATCCAATGACAATCACTGTTTCACACAATTGTGGTGCAGAAATTTACAAAGTAGGTGGAGCACAAGCAATTGCTGCACTTGCATATGGGACAAAATCAATACCTAAAGTTGATAAAATTGTTGGACCTGGAGGAAAGTTTGTTAGTATTGCCAAGGCAATTGTCAGCGAAGAAACTTCAATTGATATGATTGCAGGACCAACTGAACTTGGAATTATAGTAGACTCAAGCACTGATCCTGAATTGGTGGCATATGATCTTGTATCACAAGCAGAGCACAGCAATGATACAATGTGTTTTGTTATCACAACATCAAAATCTAAGGCAACACAAATTCAAAAATCACTTGAAAAATTAATTCCAAATGTAGAAAGAAGTTCTATTGTTAAACAAAGTATATCTAAAAATGGATTTATTGCAATTTGTAAAAATCAAAATGATGTAATTGAATTAGCAAATAAAATTGCACCTGAACACATGGAATTAATGGTTAAAGGTGCAAAAGCATTATCCAAAAAGATTACTGGTCCCGGTCTAGTCTTAATTGGAAATAATACTCCTTCATCAGCAAGTGATTATCTCTTGGGTACAAATCACATACTTCCTACTAATGGATTTGGTAGAACTAGAGGTGGATTGTCTGTATTGGACTTTCTAAAATTACAAACTGTGGTTGAAACAAAAAAATCAGATCTTAATGAAATTTCTGATAACTTAAAAATACTTACTGATGCAGAAGGATTACCGAATCACTACAAAGCTGTAGAAAGGAGACTAAAATGAATAAAAAATTTGAAAAGAGATTAAATGAATTAGAAAAACTTTCTGGATATCAAAAACCAGCTAAAGTTGATGATGTATTGAAACTAGATTCAAATGAAAATCTTGCAATCAAAAAAGAATTTCAAACAGAACTAATTCGTGAAGCTCAAAAACGAACTGACATTCGAACATATCCACTTGGTGGAGTTGAGAATTTCATTAATTCACTTGCAAAATATCTCAAAGTACCAAAAAATATGATTTCAGTTGGCAACGGTTCTGATCAAATTCTTGATTTAATCTTAGCAAACCTCTGTACAAATTCAACTAAAGTTCTAACATCTGATCCTACATTTGGATTTTTTGAAGAAAGATGCAAACTTTATTCAATAAAACAAGTTAAAATTTCATTTTCAAAAAATATGGATTTATGTATTGAAGATTTCATCAAAAAAGCAAAATCTGTAGACATGATTTATCTTGATTCACCAAATAATCCAACCGGTTTCCAATTTTCTAATAAAGACTTGGAAAAGTTGATCAAATCTTTCTCAGGACCTATCATAATTGATGAGGCATATGGTGAATTCTCAAATTCATCTGTTCTTAGCTTGGTAAAAAAACACCCTAACATAATTTTAGTAAAAACACTATCCAAGGCTTTTGGATTGGCTGGATTACGTATTGGATATATGATTGCAGACAAAAAATTAACTGAAGTTTTTTCAAATGTCATACAATATCCATATCCACTAAATACACTCGCTATTGAATGTGGGATTTTAGCAATAGAAAAATCAAAACAAATTATTTCAATTTTTGAAGTTATCAAAAAACAAAGGTCAAGAATCATACAAAATCTAAAAAAATATGATGCTTTTGATGTCTTTGATTCTAATGCAAATTTTGTATTATTTGATGCTAAAGGTGCTGATACTCGAGTGTATAATGCACTAATCGAACAAGGAATTTCTATTAGAAAACTTGGAAAATTGGCATCACACAAGGGATGTCTGCGTGTAACAATTGGAACTCCTGATATGAACTCTAAATTTTTACTAGCAATACGTGATCTTTTAGAATGACTAAAGAAATTTACATTTCTGATGATATGATTCAGAAAATACAAAAATTCGATTCAATAATTTTTGATTGCGATGGTGTTCTAGTAGATATTAGAAATTCATATGATTATGCTATTAACAAAACAATTTCTGCAATAATGAATGAACTATTTGATGATAAAATTTCTGATGTTGTAAATTCAAAAATATTATACGGTTTAAAGGCTTCTGGAGGTTTTAATGATGAAGTTGCAGTTGTCTATGCTGTTGTTATGACATTAGTTGCATCTAAAAAATCAAATTTGAAATTCAAAAAATTAATTATTGATGTAATTAATAATGCTAATGAATCTGGAATAAATTCCATTGATAATTATTTTATTAATCAAAATATAGATTTGAAAGAAATTAAATTAAAATTAGATTATGAGAATTCTCGAAAAATAAGTTACATACACAGAATTTTTAATCAATTATTTTATGGACCTAAACTCTATGAAGAAATCTTTAAAGAAAAATCTCAGTTTTCTGAAAAACCATTGATTGATTTAGATAATATTGTTTTAGATGATAATCTTATGTCTAAATTAAAAACTAGATTTGGAAATAAAATTTCTACTGTTACTGGCAGAGGAAATTTTGCATTTTCATACTCAATGAAAAATTATCTAGATAATTTTGATATGAAAAATTCTGTATTTCTAGAGGATCGTTCATTGGAACTAGCAAAACCTAATCCTGAATCTCTGATAGAATCAATCTCTGGAATTAATTCTAAATGTTCATTATACATTGGTGATTCAATGGAGGATCTCATGATGGTTGAGAAATGCAAAGAACATGGTTATGATGTATCATTTTGTGGGATTTATGGTTCTAGTGATGAACCAGAATTAAAATATGAATTATTTCAAAAAAATAAAGCATCATTTATTCTTGAATCAATACGGGAACTTCCGAAGGCATTAAATCTGGTATAATGCAAATCAAACAAGTATATCATGAAACCTAGAAAAACAACTATCAAGCGGGAAACAAAGGAAACTAACGTTTCAGTTACCATTAATTTGGATGGAACTGGCAAAACCACAATCAATACAGGAATTAAATTTCTAGATCACTTGATTGGTTCTTTTGGAAAACATTCTATGATGGATTTGATTGTTAAAGCAAAATCAAAAGATGGAATTGAACATCACTTGATTGAAGATACAGGAATAACAATTGGAAGTGCAATTGATAAAGCATTAGGAAATAGAAGTGGAATTACAAGATTCAGTTTTTCATCTGTACCTATGGATGAAGCTCTAGCTGAAACATCACTTGATCTAGTCAAAAGACAGTATCAAAAAATAACTCTCTTAACCAAAAGAACAAAGATTGAGGGTATCTCGAAAGAAGATTTAGAACACTTTTTCTTCTCACTAGCACAAAATCTGAATTGTTGTATTCACGTTACTGTAAAGTATGGTGATAATGATCACCACAAAGTTGAAGCTGCTATAAAATCGATGGCTGTAGCAATACGTAATGCAGTATCTAATGATCCTAAACAAAAAGGCATACCAAGTACTAAAGGCGCAATGTAATGGTAGATGTAGCAATATTTGATTACGGAGCAGGAAATATCTTTAGTCTAAAGACTGCACTTGAAAAAAATGATGCTAATGTTGATATCATTACTAGTTTTGATCAATCAAAGAAGTATGATGGTTTATTATTACCTGGTGTAGGAAATTTTGATCCAGCAATTAGAAGCATTAGAGATTATTCTGCATTAGGATTTCATGATTTTGTAAAAGAAAAAATTCCAGTTCTTGGAATATGTTTGGGTATGGAAATGTTTTTCCAACAAAGTCAAGAGGGTAAAGAAAAAGGTCTTGATGTAATGAATGGTGAAGTTGTATTACTTCCAAATGATATGAAAATTCCACATATGGGATGGAATAGTTTAGAGATTACAAAAGATAGTAAAATTTTGGAAGGTGTAGAAAATGATTCATGGGTATATTTTGTTCATTCGTATAGAGCTAAACCTGATAATGAAGATATTATTGTGGCTAGTGCAGATTATGGAATTAAAGTTCCTGCTGTTGTTGAAGATAAATTATTCTTTGGAACTCAGTTTCATCCTGAAAAATCAGGTAAAGTTGGATCATTAATGATCAAAAATTTCCTTAGAGTGTGTAGTAAATGAAAATCATTCCTTCAATTGATCTGATGGATGGTAAAGTTGTACGTTTGTACAAAGGTGATCCTAACAATAAAACAATTTACAGTGATAATCCTGTAGAGATTGCAAAAAAATGGGAATTGCTTGGAGGTGATATTTTACATATTGTTGATTTAGATGCAACTCTTGGTAGCGGCGGAAATTTTAAAACAATTAAAGAAATATCTGAAAATACATCAATTCCTTTACAAGTTGCTGGTGGACTTAGGACTGAAGAAAAAATCTCTGAAGTTTTAGATTTTGCATCTCGTGCAGTAATTGGAACTATTGCAATGCAACTTAAAGAAAGTGAACAAGATAACATTTTAGGTGATTTTATTCAAACATTTGGATCTGAACGAATTGTAATCTCTATTGATCATGTTGATGGAAAAATTGTCACTCATGGGTGGCAAAAAAGTACTGATATTGATCTGTACGATGCAACCAATGAATTTGTGAAGTATGGTTTCACCGAATTTTTAACTACGAATGTTTCAAAGGATGGAACATTAGAAGGCCCTGATCTTGAATCACTAAAAAAAATATGTCAAATAGAAAATTGCAATGCAATTGCTAGTGGCGGAATATCTAAAATGCAAGATATCCGAGATGTAAATGAAATAAATCCATTTGGAGTAATTTTAGGAAAGGCACTTTATGAAGGGCTAGTTTCAATAGAGGAGGCAAAGAAAATTGGTTCTAACTAAAAGAATTATTCCATGTTTGGATGTTGCAAACGGACGTGTTGTTAAAGGATTGAATTTTGAATCAATAAAAGATGCAGGCGATCCTGTACAATTAGCTGAAAAATATTCAAATGAAGGTGCAGACGAATTAGTTTTTTTGGATATTACTGCTTCATCTGAACAACGTGAGACAATAAAATCACTTGTTAAAAAAATTGCAGAAGTAATTGATATTCCATTTACGGTCGGTGGTGGTGTTAAATCATTACAACATGCAAGAGATATCTTACTTAATGGTGCTGATAAGGTTGCAATTAATACTGGTGCTGTAAAAAACCCTGAAGTCATTACTGAATTAATGGAATTATTTGGTAAACAATGTGTAGTAGTTGCAATTGATTCAAGGAGAAATTATAATATTGAAAAAGGAAAAAATATCTTTTCAGAAAATGGAAAACAATTTTGGTTTGAGGTATTCATTTATGGTGGAAAAAAAGGTACAGGATTAGATGTTATTGATTGGTCTAAAAAAATTGAAGAATTAGGTGCAGGTGAAATTTTACTTACGAGTATTGATCGAGATGGTACAAAAGATGGTTATGACATTCTATTAACAAATGAAATTGTTCATGCAGTAGGAATTCCTGTTATTGCATCAGGTGGTTGTGGAAAGCCAGAAGATATGATTGATGTTTTTAAAAACACTGAGGTTAATGCTGCATTAGCTGCATCAATTTTTCACTATGAAACACATTCTGTAAATCGTGTTAAGGAATTAATACGAGAAAATAATATTCCTGTACGCTACTAAATTTATGGAGCTGTTATATCAATCTCATATGCTACATTACATGTTTCATATTGCCATTCATGATTTGGTAATGTATCTGCAAGCATTTCAAAATGTAATTTTGACATTTCATAACCTTTGAACACAACTGTCCATTCACCTACTAGATCTTCTTTTTCACATAGATTTTTTCCTTTTAATAATTGTGGTTTAAAATATTTTTTTTGAGACTCTCTTTCATTTCCATTAAATCCCCACTCGTTATAAATTATATTTCCAGGCGTTATGAATAAAATTGACCCTTGATCACCTGGTCTCAAATTTTTTAAAATTACAAAGATATTTTCTCCTAGCAGATACTTGTCTTTGTTAATTTGTAATGGTCCCAAAATTTGAGGATTATCGGGATATACAACTCCTGCCACACGTCCACCTTTTTCATAATATTCTTCAACAGAAACTTGTTCCCACATAGTTTCATTAATTTGAAAAATTATGACTCCAATAATTACTGCAATACCTATCCCTGTTGCAATTCCGACATTTTTATTCATGAGTTTCACCAATTTTTTAATTCTATAAAACTTTCTTATCAGAAATCTCTGTTAATTTTTCCAATTTTTGAACAAATTTCATTTTATTTTCATTCAAAATACATTTTTTTCTTTATTTTAGTTTAAATCAAAAATTTATTATTAATTATCATTCTAATTCTAGACAATAAAATTAAGTAATACTTAATCTAATATTAGGATATTTTATGAATCAATTCTAATCTGATCAGAATATGGGTAAAAATCATCTTGAATGTAGAGAATGTAAGAAAGAGTATGAGCCTACTTTCAAGTATATTTGTGATGAGTGTTTTGGCCCATTAGATGTGAAATATGATTTTCCATCTGTGAATAAAAATACGTTCAAAGATAGAGAACAAACATACTGGCGTTATTTTGAATTATTGCCAATATCTGATAAAAACAATATTGTTAGTATTGAAGCTGGAATGACTCCGCTTGTAAAAGCAGAAAAACTTGGAAAAGAATTAGGACTAAACAATCTTTACATAAAAAATGATTCTGTAAATCCAACATTTTCATTTAAAGACAGACCAGCAGGTGTTGCGATATCAAAAGCAAAAGAATTTGGTTTAGAATCTGTTGGATGTGCTTCTACTGGTAATCTGGCATCTGCAACTGCCGCACATGCTGCCAAAGCAAACATGCCATGTTATATTTTTGCACCAAGTAACATTGAAACTGCAAAAATCGCTCAAGCATTATCATATGGTGCTGAATACATTTCTGTTGATGGTACATACGATGAAGCAAATAGAATTGCAGCACAAATTGGTGATAGAAAGGGAGTCGGTGTAGTAAATATCAATATGCGCTCATACTATGTCGAAGGTTCTAAAACTTTAGCTTATGAAGTTGCAGAACAATTGGATTGGAATGTTCCAAATCATCTAATAGTCCCTACTGGAAGTGGTGCTATGTTAAATGCAATTTGTAAAGGATTTGAAGAATTACAAAGTGTTTCATTACTTGACGATCTTTCATCAATGCACATGCATTGTGCACAACCACATGGATGTGCCCCAATAGTTGATGCATTTGATAAAAATTCTGATAAGGTAATTCCAGTAGAACAACCAGATACGGTTGCAAAAAGTTTAGCAATTGGTGATCCTGGTGATGGTCGTTATGTTTTAAAAAGATTGAAACAATACAATGGAATTGCAAAAGAAACAAATGATAAAGAAATTTTAGATGCAATTTTACTTTTAGCAAAAACAGAAGGAATATTCACGGAACCTGCTGGTGGTGTATCTATTTCTGTTTTGAAAAAAATGGTTGAAGAAGGAAAAATTGACAAAGATGAAACTACTGTTTGTTATGTGACCGGTAATGGTTTGAAAGCTACTGAATCAATTATGACTGTATTGAAAAAACCACAGGTAATGCAAGCTGATGTTGCAAAAATCTCAGCAGTAATAGGATGATTGTATAATGACCAAAATTACCTTTACAATTCCATCTGTTCTAAATGCAGGTGGTGGTGAAAAGAAAACTGAACTTGAAGCATCAACTCTTAAGGAATCTTTTGCAAAAATCTCCGAAATTATGGGTGATGACTTTAAGAGAAAAGTTTTGGAAGCCGATGGTTCTCCACGTTCTCTAATCAATATTTACATCAATGGAAAAAATGCTGCATTTGATAGTGGTCTTGATACTCCATTAAATGAAAATGATGATGTTTACATTTTACCTGCAGTAGCAGGTGGTTCAGATTTATCTGAAAAAGAATTAGATAGATTTTCACGTCAAGTCATGTTAGAACAAATTGGATATGATGGACAATTAAAATTAAAAAATTCTAAAGTTTGTGTTGTTGGTGTTGGTGGTTTAGGAAATCCAATTACAACTAGACTAGCTACAATGGGTATTGGTAAATTAAGAATTGTTGATAGAGATGTAATTGAATTATCAAACTTGCATAGACAAACAATGTTTGATGAAAATGATGTTGGTCAAGTTAAAGTTGAGGTTGCACAAAAGAAATTAAAAAAATTAAATCCTGAAGTAGAAATAGAAGCATTACCAATTTCTATTAATGATTATAATGCTGCAGATGTTATTGATGGATGTGATGTTGTAATTGATGCACTTGATAGTGTCAATGCACGTTATGCATTAAACAAAGCATGTGTAGAAAAAAACATTCCATTTGTAACTGGTGCTGCAGTTGGTGTTACAGGACAAGTTTTTACAGTTTTACCAAAAGAAACTGCATGTTATTATTGCATGTTTCCTGCATTAGATGAAGATGCAATGCCAACATGTAGTATACAAGGTGTACACCCTCCAATACTTTCTATTGTTGGTGGACTAGAGGTGTATGAAGCTGTTAATGTTTTAATTGGTAAAAAACCAAAGTCTTCAGAAAAATTCATATCCATTGATTTAGAGAACTTGGAATTTTCATCTGTTAAAACTTTCAAACAAGATGCTTGTTCTGTTTGTGGTTCTGGCAAAAAAATTGAAACTCCAAAACAAGAATTAATTTTAGAAGAGTTATGTGGCAGAAACATGGGAAAACGTACATTTTCAATTACTCCTACATACGAAGTAAATTTGAATGTGAAAGACGTAACTACTGTGGCCAAAGAAAAAGGATTCACAGTTGAGAATCAGGGGGACTTAGGATTATCTATGCGAACAAATGATCTTTCAGTGAATTTCATGAAGAAAGGTTCTGCAGTAGTTGTTGGTCCAGATAATGAAGAAGCAGCAATTACTCTTTACAAGAGTCTTTTAGGCACGAAATCAGTTAGTGCATAGTGTATTTTCCACTAAAAAATTTGTAAAAATTACAATTTATAATAGAAAACTCATACGTTTAGTCGAATTATATGTGGCAAATGATCAATAATTACATCAAAAAATTGATAATGATCGATAAATTATAAAAAATAAACAAAAAATGTGTAATTCGTTCATTAAGGTTATATACTTACTTTTGCAAAAAATGCCAATAACATGAATAAAGAATTAGGACGAAAAATAACTAGTCTAACCTTAATGACTATTATGCTAGCAGGTGGAGTTAGCTTCGCTGTTCCTGGTGTTATGCCAGAAGCAGAGGCAGCTAACCAATACTTGTGGGTATCAGCAGAAGACGCCGGTGGAAATAATTTCTACGGCGGTCAGGTTTTAGAAATCGTAGTTTCTGATCCAGCTATTAATAGACTGGATGAGGCATACGGTATGCCTGACGTTACAATTGACGGTAAGAAAGTTATCATGGCACAAGGTGTTGACGGTTCTTGGTATGCATACATTGCTGATGGCAAGAGTGCAACCGGAATTGACAGCAACTATCCAGAAGTTGAAGATGGAAAAGGAGCAGATTATGGTCGCTTCTGTAAAGCAGATACAAACTTAGAGTTTGGACCAAATGATGCATTTGTATCACAACTGATTCCTTCGGAATCACGTGGTGTTGCACTTCCTCACCAACTGGGTAACACAACAATTCCAGGTACCTCCTCATCAGGACCACATACATACATTGGTTCAGCTACACAAAGTAGTTACACCCAAGGTACAGGTATCACACAAAAATGTGATAACGATGTTGAAGGATCATCCGCAAACGGAATTGAAGGTGCACCTGGTATCTGGCTAAATGCATCTGCACAACTTGCACACACTGGTAAACTTGCAACAGGTGTTAACGCATCTGATCAAGCTATCAACAATGTTGTAAGAGAAGCAAGAGCATTATCCAATGGTACAACTACTGATTACTATGGTAACATTGCCTTAGGTCCAAACCTATGGCCATTTATCCAATTGTACGACTTCACACGATATCAATCATATGACTTAGTTTACGAACGAGGCGGAAATGACGAAACAATTGCTTTGTCTTTTGACAGACCAGGCGCTACAAACGGCGGCGGACTATCATTTGATAAAGATCACTATGGTTTAACTCATGAAATCGGTGTAACAATCGGCAACAATGAAATGAACATAGACCCAACTGACGAAGACAGTTGGACTTTCGGCACACTTCCAACAAACGCAACCACATTCTATCAACTATTTGATGAAAACGGTGCAATGGATGCATCAGCAACAGCAGGTGCAATTAAATTCACTGCAGGTACACAGCCATTCAGCTTTGATACCGGTGTTCTTCAAATCGATAGAAATGGTCCTGAAGATGCAACAAACAATGTTTTGATGTTCCAGGACAATGGTGATCAAGTAGTAGCATGTAGCAGTGGAACCTGTGCAACAAGTAACATTAGCACAGCAAGCCAAGCAGTTACATTTACTGAAACCGGTGCAAACACTGGTATTTTCACCAATTGGGATGACGCTTTGAAAACAAACATGTACGTTAACGCAGCAGCAGACAGAGGTACACAAGCCACATTCAAGTGGGATGATGTAGAATTCTCTGTTCTTTACATGCCTTTCTGGGGAACAATTGCATTCAATACTGATGGCTCCGACGGTGCAACCACCGGCGCAGCAATTGGTGCAGAATGGAACTCTGGAGAAATTGTAGAAATTGTATTAGACGATAACGACATGAACCTCGACGCACGAAGTCAAGAGCAAATGACAGTTGGTTCAAATACCACAATCGTACCAGCAGTAAAGATTGGTTCACCAATCACACTATCTACACTAGATACATTGACATATCTTGATGAGACCGGAACAAATGCAATTACATTTGACGAGAACATCAATGATACACAATGTAGTAGTGATTATGGTTCAGCAGGAACTGCTGCATCATATGTCTCCTGTTATGAAAAATACAGTGAGAGAGCAATAGTGACTTCTAGTACAAGTGCTATTACAGTTGCAGACAATGATCAATTGAGATTTGTCTTCAACGGTACAACTGTCGGTGATCTTAAAGATTTGATATCCGGTGCTAACGGTACAGCAGCTTACACTTACATCCAATACGATTTCCGTTCACTTAACGGCGGTGGAAATGATGTAAACTATTACTTGAACTTCACCATTGGTGATGATTCAATTAACAGTTGTACAGCAAACAGTGCAACATCCTATACAAATGGACATTGTTCTGAAGCAAGATTTAACACCGGTCTTATTGGTCAAACACTAATTAATGATCCAAGCGACACCCTAAAGGGACTGGGCAGCTCAAGCACTAACGCTTTAACTGACTCACAAGCTTTGAGAATTACAGTGCAAATGAACAGCATTAGCGGTTCATTTGATGAAACACTAAGCGCAGGTACCTCATACCCATTAACTATGGATGTTGTAACATTCGGTCAATCAAATGACGGTGTTGCATCTTCTGATAGACACAACAACGCAATCTATAGATTGGAAGTTGATGAAGTTGACGCCAACGGAGGAATCTTCGTAGGTGAATTAGATTTCATCATGCTCAATCAATTGAACGTTAACCAAACTTCCACATACAATAATACTAAGACAGATCACGAAGAAAACAGAATCATTGTTCACAATGACTTAACTGATGAAGACGAGATCCGAATTAATTATTTAGATATGGGAGCTGACGGCGTTGAGACACAAGTAGCAGACCAATTAGCAGCACCAACACACTCAGGTGTAGTTGAATTTGACAATGACAGTTACAAAGAAGCAGACACTGTAGTCATAACATTAACTGACTCAGACCTAAACACTAACCCAGATATCATCAATATTTACACTGTTGTAAACACTGGTGGTGATTATGCAGAAGACATGGTTGGTAAATCCAGTTACGGAAAGAATTCCGTTGGAGATGCCAATGGTCGAATGCTAGACATTACCTTTGATGACGAAATATGGTTAGAATCAAGTTCCACTAACAATACTACTACTTGTAGTACTGCAACAACTGGAACTGATGGTTTAGCAGAATCTGGATTTACTTTAGTAGAGACCGGTAGAGATACTGGTGTCTTCACAGGTGACTTCCAGGTTCCAGCAGAGTATTGTGCACGTTCCTCAGGAACAGGTACAACAACCTCAACCATGGGTACTGATATTGAAGTTAATTATGTAGATTACAGAGACGCATCTGGAGAAATCATCGAAGTAGGTGATGGCGCAGGAATTAGAGGCAATACTGGATCAGTTAGCTTAGACAGAACAGTCTATCCAGTTCCATTCGGAACTGTAGCTGACTTTGCAGCAGAAACCTCAAAGAGTACACCTAACGGTAGATCTCTATTCCCAATCCATGCTGATGGAATCAGTACACTTGATAGTGATTCTGAAACACTCGGCAGTGGTGACTTGACCATACACATTCGTGTAGATGACCCAGATTACGACGTATCAGCAACAGGTGAAGACCAAATTGCAGAGAATACAACAACAACCTCTAACCGTGGACCTCTAAAGATCTACGTTTCAAGAGGATCTGATGCTGTAGTACTCGCAACTGCAGGTGGTGATACCGCACAAAATGGTAAAATCACTACAGATGGTAATTCAGTCGTTGACGGCGGTGCCGTAAACGGTACTGTTGAACTTGGCCCAATCTTAGAGACTGCTCCAGATTCTGGAGTATTCGAACTTGACATGACAGTCAGATATACTGACGGTCCTGCAAGCACAGATTGTTCTTCCAAGACTGACAATTGGACACCTCTAAACGGTGACTCCAATATCACTGATACTTCTGCTAACAACGCTGAACTAACTAGATTCGATGCGGTCGCAACCTCTGGTGATTATTGTCTCTTACAAGGAGATGTACTCACAGTAGAGTATACTGACCAAAACGATGCATCTGGTAACTCAGCAGTAGCTTACGATTCAGCAACATTTGACTTAAGAAACGGTGTAATTCAAACAGACAAATCTGTCTACATCATTGGAAGTGATATTATCATGACCTTGATTGAACCAGATCTTGACTTAGAATCTGATGAATCAGAAACATGGGACCTCGATTTAATCGAATGGGACTCTGACGCATTTACCAACACAATGGGTAATGCAGGCGGAGCCGCAGCATCCTTTGATCCTGAACCATCTGACTTTAGAGAAACAGGTGACTCTACTGGAATCTTCCAGATTGTTATCGAAACCCCAGCAACACTTGGCGGTACTTCTCTAGACAGAGGTGAACTCATCGATCTTGAATACACAGATTGGGCCCCAGCTGGCGCCAATTATGTTGGTGAAGAGTATACAGACATAGGACTTTCAATCTACACATCTAACTTCGGTGCAACTATCGAAATGGACCAAAAAGTATACACATGGACTGATAAAATCTATGTAACTATTGTCGCTCCAGATCACAACTTTGACAGCGGACTCGTTGATCAAATTGGTGATACTGATGACGACCCATTAATCGTACAAACCAGATCCCAGAAACTCACTGGCTACAAACTAGCAGAGACTGGAACTGATACAGGCATCTTCAGTGGTGAAGTTATCCTCAAAGGATTCTCACATGACGCTGATGGTGACCCATCAACTGGTACAAGCGGTTATGATGTTACAGGAATTTCATCTGCAAGTGGATCAGGACCAACCGATGGTGCAATTAAAGCCGAAGATGATGACGGAGTTACAATTTCATACGAGTTTAACGAGGATGAAGTTGTAGTAGGCTCTGCATTAATCAGATGGAACGTAGGTGAAGTTCAATGGCTTGAATCAAGCTATCCTGCAGGCGGTAATGGTGTAGTAAGAGTAGTCGACCCAGATATGAACTGGGATCCAGAAAATGTAGATAACTTCTCAATCGACGTCTGGTCAGATTCTGACGCAGGCGGTATTTCCTTAATGATAACTGAGACAAATGAGGCAACTGGAATATTCGAAGGAACTGTATCATTTACAGCTGACGACGAATCATCCGGACACAGACTCAGAGTCGCAGAAGGTGACACAATCACCGCAGAATATGAGGATAATACACTTCCAGATCCATATACTAGAAGCGATGACCTCGATATCACTGGCACAGCCATAATCGGCACAATCGTACCTCCTCTTGAGCGCGCTCCAGCAGCAAACGCAAGAGTAGTTGATTCATTCGGTAACTCCATGAGTGAGGTATCAGTAGATCAACAAGTACAGATTGAAGCAGACTTGGTAAACGGTCAGGATAGAGATCAATCATTCGCATACTTAGTACAGGTTCAGGATGGCGATGGAGTAACTGTCTCACTAGCATGGATTACAGGTCAACTGGCTGCTGGACAATCATTTAGCCCAGCACTGTCATGGATTCCAACTTCCTCTGGTTCATACGAAGCAACAGTCTTTGTATGGGAGAGCGTAGATAATCCATCTGCTCTATCTGATACAGTATCAGTAAGCATCCGAGTCGTATAAGGTAATTAGACATCAAACTTTCCTTTTTTTCTTTTTTTTGAACACCTCTTAACGAAAGTTATAGACAAAATTCTCAAACAAAATTTTCACAAGTAATATCTATTAGAATTCAAGCAATTAATTATTGAATTATAATGTAATATTCTTCTCAATTCTTTTACTATCTTTTACACCTATGACGTTTGTAAATGCTGAAGTATTTCAGGAAAGATTAGAAGGTACTTTGGATGTCTATACTAATCAATTAGTATTTGCTCCTGGAGAACCAATATTTGTACATGGTCAGGGTGTGCCAAAAGAACCTATCATCATAAGATTATTTAGTCCTGATGATACAATTGCAGAATTTGAACAATTAATGACAGGTGAAGATGGATCTTTCCATCATTTCTTAATGGAATGGGATCAACCAACAACAAATCTTCCATATGGAACATACATTCTAGAGGTTATCTCTAATCAACAAGGAGGAATATCAAAAAGAATTGAAGTAAAATTTTCATCAACATCTGAATTTGTTCAAGTTCCTATTGAAAGAAATGTTAGTACAATAGTTTTTGCTCCTGAAACTGCTGCAGTTAGTAGAGATTTCAGAGTATTTGTTCAAACATCAAGTGATGGTCTGTTAATTGGTAATGTACCGGATGAAATATTGGGAACTTCTCATGTACATTTACCCAATGGTCAAGTTGAAAATTTAGAAAATGATCTTAAAACATTACATCAAGGATTGTATTATGTAGATTATCTTCCTGCATTAGAAGGCATATACGTTTTCCACATGGTTACTTTTGATGAAGGAAATATTTCTCATGGCTCTGGTGCAACTAATGTTTTAAGCCAAGATATTAGTGGAATTTCTACACAAATTTTAGAATTGAATCAAATATTAGATGAAACAAAAACTGAATTAGCAAATTTAAAACAAGAAACTTCAACTTTTGGGTCATCTCTATCTGATGCAAGTTCAAATTTGGATGAAAGTGTAATACTAATCTCTAATTCTGTTGGAAACATAGAAGAAGGTTCATCTCAACTTAATGCATTACTTTTCCCTGTAGTTGCATCAATAGCAATAATTTTGGCATTACAAATTGTAATTATAGCTAGAAGAAGATAAGCTATAATTATTCATGACACATCTTTTTTGATCATGATGAAATTAGTACTTTTCCTTCTTTTACTAATCCTAATACCTCCATTAATTTCTGAATCATTTTCTTATTTTGATGGAGATATGGTTGACTATGGGATTGAAAATAAAAATCTTAATTTCAATGAATCAAAATCAAAAATAATCCATTTCAATGAATTTTCAAACGAACAGCAAGTAAAACGATATTTGATATTTGGAAAAGGATCTATATCTGAAATTGGTAATTTTGTTCAAACATCATATTCCATATCTTCATCAAATGGTTTTTTCTCAATTATAACAATTCCTGAAAGTACTTTATCCATTTTTCAATCAAAAGGGTTTCATATTATTGAAGATTTTCAATTAGATTTCCATTCAAAATATATCTCAAAAAATAATGTTAGTCAAACATCTACAATTGGAAATATCGCAAATTCTGAACGTGTACATAATCTTTACAATGTTACAGGAAATGATGTTACAATTGCTATAATTGATACTGGTGTTGATTTTTCAAATCCTGATATGCAACATGCTTTAGCGCGTGATAATGAAAATTTTCCTATAATGTTAGATCCTGATGGACAAGGTTTGATATTAACAAATGCTACTTTTGCAGCAAACATTGATCAGTATGGAACTATGAAAAATTTTACAAAATCATCTTTGTATAATACAACTTCTGATGTGTACGTAAAATCTAGAGATGGTGGCATATTTCTGAATGTTGAACAAAATGGTGATGGAACTAGTTTGTTGGTGTATAATTCCATGTTTCCTATGTTTGGATCTACACCACTTCTAAATGGAACATTATCTGATGATATGAAAATTGGCAAAAACAAACATGACTACATCGAATCAAAAAGTGGAATTTATCATCTAGGTATAATGTATCAAGGTTCTCCAAGTCAGCCACAAGTTGTACCTGTTTTAGTAGTTGATTCAAAAAAATCTGGATATTATGATACCATTATTCCTGATATGTCTACCTCTTGGCAAGACTTTACAAAAAATTCTACAAATGAAAAAATAGAATTTGATTTTGATTTTACTGACGATGTTCATCACGTGATAGGTGATGGAAATGAATTTCTAATTTATGATTATAATGATGATGGTGAATTTGATTATAGTGTTGGAACACTTGGTGCACAAGTTTTAGATATCTACGGTGTTATTGAAAATGAATCTGACATTGATGAAACTTTTGGTGCAATAAATGGAACATTACTTCCATCAATAAATCGAAATGGTGAGTTTTTTGGTGTAATGACTGATGTTTCAGGTCATGGAACTGGAAGTGCAGGTACAATAATTTCAAAAGGTGTTAATGAATATGATATTTACAATAACACAAAAAAATTCAACATCAGAGGTATTGCTCCTGATGCAAAAATAATACCTGTAAAAGCATTATGGTTTGGAGATATACTATATGCTTGGTTCTGGTCTGCAGGATTTGACAATCATGATGTAGAATGGAAATTTTCTGGAAATACTCGTGCTGATATAATATCTAATAGTTGGGGGGTATCGACATTTCCAAATTTTGAATATGCGCCAGGATTTGATTTATTATCTTTAGTAATGACCACTCTGAGTTTACCTAACTCATTTTCTGAAGATTATCCTGGTGTGTTAATGGTATCCAGTGCTGGAAATTCTGGTCATGGTTATGGTACTATTGGATTGCCAAATGCATCTCCTACTGGAATTAGTGTGGGTGCTACAACAAATAATATTTTTGTTGGATATGGACCTTTCAAAGATGAACCTAGATTTGGAAACTCTACAAAACATTCTGATCATGTAGTTGATTTCTCAAGCAGAGGTCCAACGTTAATTGGTGATCCAAAACCTGATTTGATGAGCATTGGAGCTTATAGCTTTACACCAGCATCTGTTACAAAACCATCCTCAGATTATGATCAAGAACCATTTGGTATGTTTGGAGGAACAAGTATGTCTGCACCTATCGTATCTGGTACTGCTGCATTAGTTATACAAAGTCTAAATGAGAAATCACAAACATATGCTCCATCTGATGTCAAAAATATTCTAATGTCTACTGCAAATGATATGCATAATGATGTATTTACTCAAGGCACAGGAATGGTCAATTCACTTGATGCAATTCGTTTAATCAATGGCGAAGGTGGTGTTTTCAAAGTCTATAATATGGAATCTTCAAAAAATCTTAATCAAATTCTTGAATTGCCGTTAAAAAATCTAAATTACACTGCAATTGGGATGTCATCACCTAAAATCTCATTAGAGAATATTCCTCAAACTAGTTGGTTTGGTGGAAGATTAAGTCCTGGAGATGTTACATCTGCTTCATTCAAAATTGAAAATCCAACAAATAGTACTTTAACTGTAAAAGTGATTCCTGAAAATCTAAAATTAATTGAAAAATTCATTTATGATGGAACAACAGAACCTCATTTACAAGATTCATATCATAATAAATCTAAAACATATCGCCCAAACTATATCCCATTAGATAATCTCACTGCCTCTGAAATGATACAAACAAATTCTTCTAAGATTGTACCTGAAGATTCTTTGTTATTGGTACTTAATGCTAATTTCTCTTTTGATCATTTCATGAATCAAACAAATCCCATATATGCAGATGATCTAAAAATTTCATCTTTGTATCTATATGATTGGAAAGATAAGAATGACGATTCTAAAATAGCTAGTGATGAATTGTCTCTAGTAAACAGAGGTGGTTCTTGGGGAACTGTACAAGAATTACGTGTTTCAAAACCAACAGAACACTTTGAAAATCAACCGGTTATTGGAGTGTATCCTGTTCCCGAAAGATACTCGTTCTGGGGAGGTTCAATTAAAGAAAACTCAACAGCATTTGATTATACATTATCTGCAAGTTATTTCAAAAAAGATATTTGGACTGATGTAACATTAGACAATGAAATTATTTCAATTCCTCCAAACCAAACAATAGATGTTAATGTAAATATTCAAACTCAAAAAGATCAAAAAACAGGTATCTATGATGGATTTATAAAATTCGAAGGTGAACATCACATCGTCAACGTTCCTGTTTCATATGTTATTGTAGAAAAAGTTCTGAAAGATATTCCATTTACTTTTATTGGAAAAAATGATGATGTCAATTTTAATAATGAATATGTAAAAGGTGCTTTTGATATGAGCAATCGTTACATGGCTGGAGATTGGAGACAGTATTATCTTGATGTACAAGATAGTACAATTAACAATGCATCTATAGAAATTTCATGGGAGAATGAAAATACAAATTTTTCTGCGTTTGTACTAGATCCACATGGTAAAATTATTTCTACAAACATGCCTACTGGTGTATTTGGTCATTTTATGAATTGGGCATCATTAGATTGGCTTGGTAATTCTCCATTTAGTCAAGGTGGTGGATTTTTCCCTGTAAAAAATAAGGATAATACTTCGACTTTGATCTTTGCTCCAATTAATCAAACTGGAACTCATTCATTACTAATTCATTCAACTTTATTTGAAGGAAATAATATAACCGAACCAGTTACACTTGTTGCAAAATTCTCAACACTAACATCAGACAACATTCCTCCTGAAATAATTCTTGAACTAGATGATGTTTTGAAATCTAATTATAAAATTATGCCAGAAATTATTGAAGATAATCTTACTAGTGTAACTTATACTTTGGATGGAAATTTAATTCAACTAAATACTACTACTCTTGATGTTAGTACTTTAGATGATGGTAAACACTCTCTTACAATAAACGCAGTTGACAAATTTGGTTTAACAAATTCAAAAATATTTGATTTTATCCTGGATTCAAAATATCCAACTCTTGAATTACAATCAAAAAATAATACTATAGTTTCAAAACGCTTAGACATTCAAGTATCTGTTTCTGATCAAAATCTTCCTCAATCTAATTATCTTTCGTTTCTTTTACCTAATGGGGAACGTATAGTTGATGAAAAATCATACTCATTTGATGTTAGTGATCTTGATGAAGGAAAATATTCAATTGAAATATCCATACAAGATATGGCTAAAAATAATGTATTATCAAAAATAATGTTTGAAATTGATCACTCAGTTGTTGATCCACCAAAATCTTCAATTTCAACAATTTCGTCTCAAACCACCGAAAGTGATGGAAATTATCTACTGATAATTATTATTTCAATAATTGTCATTGCGATCGTTTCTGTTTTAGTTATTTTAAAACAAAAATCAAAAACTCCTCAAAAAAACTGAAATAAGGTTTATAACCAATCCGTCAAGATTTGAACTTAAGTTGTCGGCAACATCTGAAAAAAAATCTCTCTCTAGACGTGATTTTCTTAAATTAATGGGTGCTACTGGTACCGGTCTTGCCTTTGCACCATTTGTACCCTGGGGAACTTTTCTTCCAAATCCATCATCTGCTTCTGCTGAAAAAGTACCTGTTATCTTACCTGATGGTTCCCAAGCAAACGCTTTCACTTTTCCTGTTAATCACGCAGAAGTTATTACTTATCCACAAACAGGTGATGCGGTACTTGATGAAGAAGCATTCCGTAAATGGCAATTCATTAGATTACCGGAAAAATTTGGAGGAGATAAAAATGATGTTTCTTCATTTAGAGCTTATAGTATGATTTGTCTACATCTGTGGTGTGTATGGAAATACTGGCCACAAGAAGGACGTATGCGAGGTGAATGTCCATGTCATGGAAGTATGTATGATCCAGTTACTGGAACTGCATTTGCAGGACCTGCATCATTACAAGCACCACCATCTGACACATTGCCAGAATTAAATTTTGAAGCAGACGCTGACGGTAATCTATTTGTCACACCACCAACATGGGGACCAACCAAAAATGGAGTAGTAGGATATGGCCGTTTCGCTAAATAGACGCAACGGCACTCTTGCCTTTATCTATTGGATATGGGATGGTCTTGATAGAACCATCTTTACTGCAATAAAGTTTTCATTCCCTGCAAGATTTGTAAGTCCATTTGGATTCTTAGGAATGCTTACGTTCATCACTTTCATAATTCTTGGTGTATCTGGTGCGTTGTTGATGTTCTATTATGAACCGATTCTTGATAGAGCGTGGGACAGTGTAGAGTTTATCAACAATGAAGTTCCATTTGGATTTCACATACGTAACATACACTATCACGGTTCAAATGCTATGGTAATGCTTGCGTTACTTCACATGTATTACCAATACTTTAGTGGACGTTACAAAATTAGAAATGAAATTTTATGGGTTACAGGTGTTATACTAGGAACTGTAACAATTCTTGAAGCATTCACAGGTTACGATATTATATTTAGTGAACGGGCAGAATTAGCAATCAGTATTGCGGCGTCGCTGACAAATTCCATACCAGTAGCTGGGCCGACGATTCGAGATGCAGCGTTTGGAAGTGGATTCCATGACTTTGTTCTGCGGTTCTACACGCAACATGTATTCGTATTACCAATAGTTATGCTTGGTTTAATGGCAGTTCACTTCCCAAGATTCTTAGTATTTGATGTTCCTATGGTTATGGCAATCGGAGGTGCAATTCTAATTACTGGTGGTGTATTCCCTGTTGACTTGGGATTCAAGTTCCAACCTACTGTACCGCCCGGTATCACCGTCCCTGAATGGTATCTCACCGGACTTTACGCGTTCCTGCGGACGCAATATGATAAATTTGTCACCGGTGTATTGTGGCCTGGACTTTTCATAGCGGCTATTGCGCTTGTCCCATTCCTTGATAGATATAAAAAATTCTCATGGAAAGATAGACCTTGGGTTACAGCATTTGGTATAGTCGGACTTGCTCAAATTTTGGTCACTACGTATTGGGGATTTTACATTCCTACTGACTCTACTCTTCCATTAGTAGAGAGACTCGTAATTGATCCTATCAATCTCTATGTGGTAATGATACTGCTAATTCCATTAGGAATTGGATTTAGCTATATGATGATTCATTTGGCTAAAGAGGCTGAAAGAAAGGCAAAACTAGCAAAAGACAAGGGACCAAAGAAGGTAGCACATATTGAATTCTCTGAAAAATGGATTAACTGGATAATTGTTGCATTAATTGCATTCCAGGTGTTCTTAAACTTGGCAGCATACAATGCCGCACTTAGTGGAATGAATAACATGTCGCTATTCTTTGCAGGATTGATATTGGTAGTATTTGCTGGAATGTTCCATGTCTATAGATATGCTATGGGTCAGGCAAAAACCGCTCCACCTCCACCAAGTGCAAAAATTAGGGCAACTAAATCCATGATTGGAACTCACAAAGAATTATCTGATGGTGATGAATCTTCATCTAGCGGAGGTTCAGCAAACGTTGAGGCAAAAGAAGAGTTAATTGGAAAAATTGAAGAAAAAATTAAAACCACTGAAAACCCCGAGGGCACTCTTACACCTGAGACTCCTGAGATAAAGGCAAACACTGCAGACTTAGATTTAAAAAAAGACACAGATATTGGCATGTCAGATCTCAAGAAACCATAAAAACTGACTAAGCTTTATAAGACTTCTAGAAATCAAGCTAGCTATTGAGTACCACTGAAACTAAATCTAGTCATGCTTACGGAATAGGAATTTTAGTAATGATTGTTGCAATGAGTGTAACTATTAGTTGGTATAGCATGTATTGGTTACCTGAAGAAAATCAGAAAGTTTTCGTAGATGAACATATCTTGCATCCAGATGGTGAAACAATTGTAAATATTATCATGGGTTCATCAGTTCCAGAGCAAAAAGACAACTACATGCCAAAACTGATTCAAGTTCAGCTTACAATTGATAATAAAGTGAGGTGGGTAAACAATGATGAAATTCCTCATACTGTTACTCCTGATAGTTACGACCTTGATGAGATTTCTGATCCTTACAGTGGAGAATTTGGTTCAATTGGTGTTTTAATGCCTGGTGATGAATACGAATTCTTATTCACAGATGCTCCTCCAAATGGTGCTAAAGTAATCACATATCATTGTCATCCACATCCTTGGATGAAAGGTACTATTGAAATCACTAAATCAAGATTCTAGGCTGAATAATTAGCAAAGAGTTGAGCATTCTCTACTTCTTTATGTTGTTGAATTATTGATGCACGAAATTTAACATCATGTTGTTCAGTTGGTTCAAATTCAATTGTAGCAATAAAATCCACTTTGTTATCGGGAATTACATTTTTGTTTACAAATAATCTTGAAACATTTTGTGCAATTTTTTTCCCATTATATTCTCTCCATACAACTAATTCATTTGAACCAAGAATCTGGGTGTTTATGACAACTCCGTCATACAGTCCTGAATAATTTACTGTGATATGTCCAATTATCTCTTGGTGTGGTTTGATATCTATACTTTCTAATTTTATATCAATTTCTTTCAATAATTGTTTGACAATTCATTGAAAATAAAAACTTTAGAGCGCGCGGGGAGGGCTTCGATCCCTCGACCATCGGATTAGAAGTCCGACACTCTATCCATGCTGAGCTACCCGCACAAAAACTTGCCGACAGATTGCAATATTAATCGTTATCCTAACCATTTTTTCTCAAAATTATCTCTTTCATTTTTGAACAAAAACTGTTGCGCATATCCTGCATATTTTCCAAAATGATCAATTATTTTGTCATGTAGTTCGTCATACGTTTTATCTGTAATTGATTTGGTTGTAACTTGAAATTCTTTTGAATAATATTTTTGCAATATTCGTAATACCCATCTATCTAAAGGAACGGCTTCTAATTTATCCAGTGAAAATAACAATATGCAATCTGCAACTTTTTTACCTATCCCAAAAACTTGGCATAGATTATTTCTGGCTTCTTGGTAATCTAGTTTTTTAAGAGATGGGAAATCTATCATTCCTTCATTTACTGCCACTGCTGCCTTTTTGACATACTTTGTTCTATATCCTAATCCACATTTTGCAATATTTGCAATTGATGCATTAGCTAATTTTTCTGGTTTAGGAAATAAGAAAAATTCCTTCCCATCTAACATCCTTTTTTCGCCAAATTTTTGAGATAGTTTTTGAAGTCTAGTTTGAATATTTGGTATATTTGAATTTGATGAGACAATAAATGAAATATAACATTGAAATGGATCTTGTCTTAAAATTCGCATTCCTGGAAAATTATTAATTGCTTTTTTTGCTATGCTATCTTTTGATAATTGCTTCTTAATTTTTTGAAAATTATCGTCAAATCTAAAAAAATTATGAATATCTTTGGATTTTAGATTTAATTTATTTTCTAAAATTAGTGTCTTTTCTCCATTGATTCCATACCATTTTGTATCAAATTTTTTCCATAAGAAAACTTGACCGCTGTTTATGGTATCATCGATATTTACCTCAAAATTATCTTTCAATTTAGATAATGATTTTTTCATCTAATTTAGCTGCATGTGCCTCGAATCCAAATTTTTCATGTATCTCTTCTGCAAATCGTGTGCATGATGTATCATCACCATGAACAGTCATAATTTTTGGATTTCCTTTTAGATTCTTAATCATTTCAAATAGACTGTCTCTATCTGCATGACCTGAAAATTGGAATTGTTTTACTTCAGCTTTCACATTAAGATCTTTTCCACGGGTTTCAACTTTACCTGTATCTAATAATTTCTTTCCAGGAGTTCCTTCTCCTTGATATGATACTAACGCAATTCCATTTTTATCATTAAATGATAATTCTTGCAAATAATATACTGCATTTCCTCCAACTAACATTCCTGCAGGTGATATGACTACGCATGGTTCTTTTAGTACCTTCTTTCTTTCATTATGATCTCGGACTGCTACAACCTTGTCTATGACATCTTTAAAAATTTCTGGATTTCTTAGATATTCTGGATATCTTAAAAGTACTTCATTTACCTTCAAGGCCATTCCATCCATGATTATTTTGTGTTTAAATCCTGAATTGATTAGTACGCTAGCCACTTCTTGTGAACGTTCAACTGAAAATGATGGAATGAAAAGTGTACCTTTTCTATCCATGACCTCATTAGCAAAATCAATTAGTCCTTTTTCAGAGTCTTTTCTAGGCATTTGATTTTGTTGGGAATATGTACTCTCAGTGATCACCATATCTACTTCACCTATATCCAAATCTGCAGGTGGTAATAATCTTGAACCTCTCAAATTAATGTCTCCTGTATAGAATAATTTTTTATTATTTGATTCTACTAAAACAGTACTTCCGCCTATTACATGTCCTGACGAACGTAATTCAAATGATGCATCTCCTCTGGTGATTTTTTCTTTAAACCCAATTATCTTGGCTTTTTGCATCATGTTATCAATTTCTGGAACTCCAAAAGAATGTGCATTCTTCTCAATCTTTATCATATCTTGGATTAACAATTTACTTAGATCAAATGTTGGGGCTGTTCCATACACATTACAATTACCACTAACAAACAACGATGGAACACATCCTGAATGATCTAAATGTGCATGAGTTATGATTACTGAATCAATGTCTCGTGGTTTCACATGAAGTGGATATGTCGGTGGGGCGCCTCTTGGTTTTCCAAACATCACTCCATAATCTAATAAGAAATTTGTTCCATCACAATTGACTTGAAATGCTGATCGCCCTACTTCACCAGCTGCGCCTAAAACCTTGATCTCCACGCAACTCGATTTTGTGACTGTCTTATATCTTAGACTCTTTAGATTGTACTGTATGGGTAATCTACAATAGCTTTAATTAGTGGAACCTAACATTTGATCAATTATGGGAAGAACCTATGCAGAATGGGAAGCCACACAAGATCAAGCAATGGTTGCTAAAGTTCGCGCAGGCGACGAAGCAAACAAAGTCCTATTAAATCAAATTAACTGGATTTGGGTAGCAAATCTTATGGCTAGCAAACCAGAACTTAATCCTTCATCCGCAGAACTATTGGATTGGGTAACATCTGGTCAAATCGATGCAATGAGAAAGTAATTTCTTGTTTATCGTTTTTTCTTTTGTTTTATTTTTTTAGTTTTTTCCGATCTGTTTCATAACGCTGTTAACGATCTACTTCATGGTTTAAATAGCAAATACAGCTTATCCATGTTAGAATGCCAATAGCAATAATTCCAGACATTGACGAACAGAGATGTATCGGTTGTGCACTATGTGTAGAAATCTGTACTTCTCTTGGTCCGGATGTGCTCCGTGTAAAACCTGTAGAAGGTTGGAAACGTGGTAAAGCATTTGTCTTCTATCCTGAAAGATGCATCACCGATGGTGCATGTATTGGAGTTTGTCCAACAAAATCCATTTTCTGGATGAGACCAATGAATTACACAGCTGGTCAACCAGTTCCACTTCACAAGAACGGAGTATTCATCAACGGATGGGCTGAAGACGCAGCATTATAGACGCGTTTTCACAAAACCCTTTTTCTTATTTTATTTGATTTAATTATATGAGATCTAAAATTATTTTATGTCAAAAATTTCAAATTTGATTGGCATTGCAACTATCTTCTTTGTTTCCTTAACAATAATATCTATAATTTTTCCATCATTATTTTCATCTATTTTTGGAAAGTTTTCAACCAATCTAATTCCGTATGAGATTGGAATATTAGGAATTCCTGTAATTTTATCAAACCTGGCATTGTTCACATTTGGAATTCTCTATTATAAGAAAAAACTTCCATCTTCAATTTCTGATTCTATAGATAGAATACGAATTTTTGAAATTTCAAAAAAACCCACTTTGATTATTTTACTGATAATTTTTTCAATTTACATCAGTATTTCCACACCTGAATTATTCCTTGATGAATCTCAACAATGGGGGGATTATGAAATTTTGGAAGATGCATTAGAAATTTGGCCTGATGGAGAATCTGAAAATATCTACGTAGAGGAACAAAATGACCGATATGTTCGTATGCTTCTTTTAGATACATCTCAGAAAATTTTCCAAAATATCAAAATCTTACCATTTATGGCATCTATTCTAGTAATCTTATTTACATATCTGTTAACTGTGCAAATTACAGAAAAAAGATTTGCTGGAATAATTGCAATTTTAGTATTAATTCAAAGTCATACTTTTCTTAGATTTGATACAGTTGCAGTTTATGAAAATTTTTGGGTATTATTTTATCTCTTATCCATCTATGTAATAAAAAAACAATGGATCTTATCTCCAATTTTCTATATTCTATCATTCTTTACCAAAGCATTTGTTGCACCTTATTTCATAATGACAATATTATTCGCAACAAGAACTTCTATTTCCGCCAAAAAGAAAATCTTACTTTTAATATCATATCTTGCAATTATAGGAATATCTGCTTTAGTTGTATTTTCTGGAGATACGATATATCCAAATGTAATACAAATTGACCCTTCAAAATTTTTCATTGGACTTGCAACATTTGGACCTCTACTGAGATATGATTTCCTTCTGTTAATGACAATTTTACCTATTGTTGTTGGATTGACATTACTTACAAAAAATAGCTTTAAAGAAACTGATTCAATTTTATTTTTAATTTTGGGTACCTTGTTAGCTGGACCAATTCTTATAATGTTTACAAATTTCTATGAAATTCTTCCGTACAGGTATATTCCATTAATTGTATTCTTTGCAATAGGAATTGGAATGTTTTTCTCAAAAAAATCTATTTCTTAATAATAGTCCATTGAACTTTGGCTGTATCAGTTTCTTCCATCTGAATTAATGGAATAAACGCTTCAAAGATATTCACATTGTACCCATTCATTTCTCGTTCTAGAGTTAGCATTCCTAAATGATCATCATTTGAAAGCATTGTATTTTCTTTCTGAAACATCTCATAATCATCATTTTTTTGGAGATAATTTTTTTCTGATAAACTATCCCACCATTTTTCAGTGAATTCTAATGGTAAATATCGGGCATTATTAGATTCTGTAACTGCAATAAGATTTTCATCTTTATCTCTCACTGTAACTAAAACATGAACTTCATACATCGAGTTGTTTGTTGAAATTGTAGGTGATTCACTCAACAAACTAGCTCTTGCCTTTTTTATTTTTTCATTATCTGGGTTTATTGTTAATATTTTTGTAAAAACTTGATGAGACTCTTCATATTTTTTTAGCATTTTTAGTGAAATTGCTTTGTTAGTTAATGCTGAAATTCTATCTGGATCTATCTCTAAAACTTTGTTTGATAACATAATACTTTTTGAAAAATTCCCTAATTGTGCAAGTAGTCCTGCTTTGTTAGTTAATGCTTTCAAGTTATCTGGTTCTTGCTCTAAAATTTTATCCAGATAGATTATTGCTTCACTAAATCTTTTTTCTGCAATTAATGCTGCACTGATAGACTCCCATTCTTTGATATTTTTTCCCTCTGGAAGAGGTAATTCTTCTTCTGCATATGTTACTTGTATTGAAAATAAAATTCCTAAACAAATGATTGTTAGAAATATTGATTTAATCATATAATCCTCAATAATGTCGGATAGATAAATTATTCAATAATTTGCTTTTTCTTTATTCCTTTTGGAATTAATTTTTTAAAGTACTGTAAAAATAAATCATCTTTTGGAAGATATACTGTGTCAAACTTATTTTTATTGAAAAATTCACTCCAAACCTCTAAAAATTTAGGAAATTTCTCAGGCTCAAATTCTTTTCTAGACATAACATAGTGTGATGCTGGAAAAACATCTGAAATCTCAATTGGTATTATTCCTAAAAATGGATTATAATTACAAAATTGTACCAAATCTGCGTCTTTAAATTTTCTTCGTAATTTTTTGTAACCATATGATGAGAATACTGGTTTTATTGCAGGATCTTTTGTAATTATTACTACTTTCTTTTTCGTTCTAAATTTTTTTACATACTCGTGATATCTTTGAATTTCTGGTCTATACTGATCTTCTGGTCCAAATAGGAAAATTGCTTTCTCTTTAAACTTTGGAGTTCCATCTTGCAAGAATTTTGTATTATTTAATATCACATCAATTGTTTCAAACAATTTTGGATGTGCTCGTGCCTTTTTCATTGTATATTCCCATAATCTTCCTTCTCGTATCGCCTGCTTTACTCTGTCAACTTCAGCTTTTATTGAGTATAAATTAAAAAGTGCAATCTGGTCTATTCTTTCATCTTTTTTCATAGCCAGTAATTCTTTAGGTTTGTATCTTGAGGATACTTCGCAATCAAATGGGAAATATTCTAACTCTGCTAATCTTCTAGTCCCATCTTCTGTTATGACTCTGTCATGTTTTGCATAAAGCATGTAAGATGCTGAATCAAATGTGTCACAACCTAGTGCAACAGCTAATGGAATTGTTAAAGGATGTCCTGCACCAAATAGATGTAATGGAATTGAAGTTGGTATGTTTTTCTTTGCAGCAATAATCATCTCTGCTAATAATTTGTATTCATAAGATTCCATAAATTCAACAGGACTTCCTAATGCGAGCATCTTATATCCCATTTTAATTAATTCATTAGTTGATCTTTTGACTAATTCTGGGTGTTCACTTCCTTGTATTGGACCAATCCAAATTTGCCCATTATTTTTTTTATTTTTTATTGTTGTTTTACAAACTCTTAACGTATGATCCACGTATTCTTTTGCTATTTTTTTTGATAATCCAAACCCAGTTGGTTTATCTAATGGAATCGCAAAGTCTGTCATTATATCCATCTCAAATTTTGCCATAGCTGGTGGTTTTACATCAACTTCTCCATACTCTAAAACTTGGTATCCGCCAGAGTCTGTCATTATTGAACTGTCATATTTTATTATTTTGTGAATTCCATTTTCTCTTGCTTTTTCTTCTAATCTTTTCATTGTAATGTATGCATTTGTAATTACAACATCAAAACCAATTTCTTTAATTTTTTTAGCTGGTATGGATTGTTTGACTGGATGTATTACTGGAACAAAAGAAGGTGTCTCAATTTTTCCATGATTTGTGTGAAGAATGCCTATTCTACCTGCTAAATCACTGTATTTTATCTCAAACAATTCTTAGTATGATAATTTAGGATTATATTAAATTAGTAATCAAAAAATTTGTTAATCTCGTTTTTTTCTTCAACTAATCTTAGCCAATCTACCATATCGCCACCTTTTTGGTTATTAATTATATTATGAATTTGCTCTAAAATTATTTCTGGTGTTTTATTTGTTGCATCAATTTCAAAAGATTTCTCTTTTCCAAATGATGTAATTGAGTCATTTGCGATGACGCCTAGTATCTCACTACCTGAATTTTCTTTTATTTTTGAATTTTTGTATTTTCTTTTTTTATAAACTTCTATAAGATCATAGGGATTTTTTCTTAGAATAATGGCAAAATTGATATCCGATTGATCAAGTACATATGGAGCCAAATGTCCTACGATTAAGGATTTATTTAAATTCAATTTCTGAATCTCATCTTTTAATTTTCCAGTATCAACTTCAATTCCACCATCAACTTGTTCTGCAAATTCTTTCTCAATTACAAATTTGTTTATATCAAATATTTGATATGAAGAATCATGTTTTATGAACAAATCTGCAATTGTATGTTTTCCAACACCTGGATTTCCCGTAATTACTAAATTCACACAATTCATTCCTACATCCATGATTAATGAATTTCTGTAATACTAATATGATGAGATTAAAACTATCTCCTTATGCAAATTGGGTTACTTGGTAAGGCAAATGTTGGAAAATCAACTTTTTTCTCTTCTGCAACCGAAACAATAGCTCAGAGTGGTAATTTTCCATTTACTACAATTGAACCAAATATTGGAGTTTGTTATTTGAAAATTATTTGTGAATGTAAAAATTTGAACAATAGATGTGGAAATGATCTATGCCATGATGGTACTAGATTTATTCCTGTAAAATTAATTGATGTTGCAGGATTAGTTCCTGGTGCACATGAAGGAAAAGGATTAGGAAATCAATTTCTCACTGATGCTATGAAAGCAGATGCATTGATTCATGTAGTTGATATTTCTGGCTCAACTGATATTCAAGGACAACCAGTAAATGTTGGAACGCATGATCCGTTAGAAGATATCACATTTGTTGAAGAAGAATTTGATTTATGGTTTAAGGAAATACTTGACAGAGAATGGCCAAAACTTGTAAAAGAAATAGATCAAAAACGTGCAAAAATAACAGATGGAATTGCTCGTAGATTTACGGGATTAGGAATTTCAGAATCTCAAGTTGATCAAGTTTTAATATCAATGTCATTAAAAACAAAAAAACCACAAGATTGGTTGGAAGATGATATTATGATGTTTCTAAAGACTCTTCGAAAAAATGCGAAACCATTGGTTATTGCAGCTAATAAAGCAGATTTATGTGATGATCTTAAAATCTTAGAAAAAATATCTGAAAACTTCAAAGTTATTCCTTCTAGTGCTGAAACTGAACTTTTATTGAAAAAGGCTACAAAAGCTGAATTAATTAATTATGTTCCGGGTGATGATAATTTTTCAGGAAAAGAAAATACTCAGTTGTCTGATCAACAAAATAGTGCATTACATCTTGCAAAAAATGTTTTAACAAAAATTCAAACGACAGGCATTCAAGAAATACTAAATTCATTAATCTTTGATGTTTTAGATATGATTATTGTTTATCCTGTTGAAGATGAAACTAAATTAATGAATAAACAAGGTCAGGTTTTACCTGATGCAAGATTATTAAAAAAAGGTTCTACTGCAAAAGAATTAGCATTTACAATACATCAAGATATTGGAAATGGATTTTTACATGCTATTGATGCAAAATCAAAACAACGTATTGGTGCTGATCATGAACTCAAAAATGGTGATATAATAAAAATAGTATCAACACTAAGTAGAGGTTAGTATGATCTGTTTAGGAATTGAAAGTACTGCGCATACTTTTTCATGTGCTGTAATTGAAAAAAAACAAAAAAATGGAAAAATTTTATCCGACGTTCGAAAAATTTATCTCCCACCTGAGGGTGAAGGAATTCATCCTAGAGAGGCGTCACGTCATCACATTGAAAATAGTTCAACTGTTCTAAAACAATGCCTTACTGAAGCAAAAATCAAGATTACTGATCTTGATATGATTGCATATGCGGGTGGTCCTGGTCTAGGACCATGTCTTAGAGTTGGAGCAGTTGTGGCACGTTCTCTTTCATCATATTATGATATTCCAATTTATCCTGTCAATCATGCTATTGGTCATATTGAATTAGGTAAGCTTCTAACAGGTGCAAAAAATCCACTCGTACTTCTTGTTTCAGGTGGTCATACAATGATTCTTGCATTTTCTGCTGGACGATGGAGGGTCTTCGGCGAAACTTTGGATATCACTTTGGGTCAACTTTTAGATCAGTTTGGACGATCATTAGGATTTGCTTCACCCTGTGGACGAAAAATTGAAGAATTAGCAAACAAGTCAACCAATTACATTGATTTACCATATGCGGTAAAAGGAAATGATGTATCATTTTCTGGTTTATTGTCTGCTGCAAAACAAAGTACATCAAAAGGAGTTGAAGATGCATGTTACTCATTACAAGAAACTGCATTTGCTATGATTGCTGAAGCCACTGAGAGAGCTCTTGCATTTACTAGAAAAAATGAAATTATGATAGTTGGTGGCGTGGCTGCTAACAAAAGATTGTCATCTATGCTAAAAGATGTATGTAAAAGACAGAAAGCAAAATTTTTTGTCGTACCTCTAAATTATGCAGGTGATTGTGGTTCTCAAATTGCTTGGACTGGAATTAGAGAGTCTAGTGTATCTGATGGTGCAAAGATCAAAGATACTTTTGTAAAACAATCTTGGAGATTAGATAGTGTGGATGTTCTTTATTGATTCTTAAAATCTTCTATAGCATCTTGAATATCTTCTAACCATCCACCTGTTCCCATAACGCCAAATTTGTATGATTTTTCATCTGTATCTGTTTTAATTTTAAAACAGATTTTTTTGATGAATCTACCTTCCTTCCAAACATCTACTTGATCTAAAGGAACGTCGATTACAGTTTCACCCATTTTTGTTGAAAAATCTGCAATTCTACTTTTTCTTTTATCAAATGCAATACGCTTGTTAGTTAATGTTAGAACTCCGGTTCCTAACTCATCTTCATTACAATCTTCTTGCTTCAATCGTTTTTCATCTGAATCCATATTACTATTGAAAAATTATACAATTAATGGCTTTACCTAGAAACGCTAAAAATGACATATTTTATCAAAAAATATGAAACAAAAATATCAAGAATACCTAAAATTAAACAAAAATGTCCTTCTTGGTTTTCTTGGTTCGATCATTATTTCGGCAATTGCTGCAGATTATTTTGCTGATCAGGCTGATTATCTAAACTCGTCATTTACTCTAATAATAGATTATGTTGTTTTCTTTTCAATATTTGGTGGTTTGTTTTACCTTGATAATAGAAAAAAATATGTTTTAGAAAATGGTCAACGTGATAATACACTTTTAAAATCAGATTTAATCAAAATTATTTCATCATTAGGAATTGGTGAAGTTGTTTATACAATTGTTAGATGGAGCCTTCAATACTATCTGTTATTGATAAATTATGAACCATACATGGCATCAATTGTCTCACAGTTAATCTCTACCGTAGTATACATGATTACATTAAATTTGTCTGTAAAACTTACAAAATTGTATAAAGATGGAAATTAGTATTTATGTTGATGGTGCAGGCGGTGAAAACTCTGGCTATGGATTTTTCATTAAAGAGACAGGTGAATCCTTCTATGAAAATAAATCTGGATTAACAAACAATCAGGCTGAATATCACGCGATAATTATAGCATTAAAAAAATTTCAAGATTCAACTGATAAAATTACAATTTTTAGTGATTCAAAAAATACTGTTAATCAATTGAATCATGAATTTGCAATAAATAATGAGCAATTACGCATTCTAGCACAAGAATCTTGGTTATTAATGCCAAAAATTCATGAATTAAAAATAATATGGATTCCAAGAAAGGAAAATTTAGCAGGAAAGATGCTCGGAAGCTAATTTGGAATAGCTTTAATTATACAAAAAAATTTTATTAAAAAACATACAATGACTGATTCTGTTTTCCTATCTCCAAAATCCATTGCGATAATTGGGGCTTCTGATAAAGAAGGTAGTGTAGGTCGTGCAATTACATCAAATATTATGAAAGGCTACAAAGGAACAATCTATCCAATTAGTCCAACACGTGAAACTGTTTTTGATAAAAAAGCATACAAGTCAGTACTAGATGTTACAGGAAAAATTGATCTAGCAGTTGTTGTAACAAAAAATACTATCGTTCCAGCAGTGTTAGAAGAATGTGGAAAAAAGAAACTTAGAGGTGCAATTGTAATCACTGCCGGATTCAAAGAGGTTGATGAAGAAGGTGCAAAGTTAGAACAAAAATTAAAAGATATTGCAAAAAAATACAAATTACAAATTATTGGTCCAAACTGTCTTGGTGTAATGAATCTTGAACCAAAAACAATGATGAATTCAACATTTCTTAAAATTACTCCTAAATCTGGAGAAATTGCTCTTATTTCACAAAGTGGTGCAATATGTGCTGCATTAGTTGAAGACGCAAGTGCACAAGGAATTGGATTTTCTGCTGTAATTAGCATGGGAAACAAAGCAGACATGAGTGAAATTGATATGCTCAAAATGCTTGCAGAACACAAACAAACCAAAGTTATTGTTATGTATCTTGAAGACATGGGAAACGGTCAAGAATTTCTTAAAGTTTGTAAAGATATTACAAGAAAAAAGAAAAAGCCTGTTTTAGTATTAAAATCTGGAAGAAGTCCAGAAGGTGCACAAGCTGCAATGTCACATACTGGTGCATTAATGGGTTCTGATGAAATTTACGATGCACTGTTAAAACAATCAGGTGCAATACGTGTTGATACTATGGAAGAGTTATTTGATTATGCAACCGCATTTTCAAAACAACCACTTCCAATGAATGGTGATTTGGTAATTGTTTCAAATGCAGGTGGACCTGCAATCATTTCAACTGATGCATGTTCAAAACTTGGAATAAAAATGGCAAAAATTGAAGAGATTAGAAAAAAGATTGATGCTGTAATTCCTCCATGGGGAAGTTCACGTAATCCTGTAGATATTGTGGGTGATGCAGATTTTAATAGATTTGAAAATGTATTGAATGAAGTATTAAAACACAAAAATGTTGGCTCTGTAATATCCATGTGTACACCATCTGCAACTTTGGATTATGATAAACTCGCAAACGTTATAGTTTCTATGTCAAAAAAATACAAAAAAACAATGTTAGCTAGTTTGATGGGATTAGATGAAGGAATAACTAATCGTGAAATCTTGGCAAATGGCGATGTTCCATACTATAATTATGCAGAAGGTTCAATTCGTACATTAAAAGCAATGCTCACTTTTACGAATTGGATAAAAAACCCATCTGGAAAAATTACAAAATTTACTGTGAAAAAAGATAAAGTAAAAAAAATCTTGAATAATGCAAAAAAAGAAAAACGAGATGCCTTACTAGAAGAAGAAGGTCAAGAAATTCTTAGAGCATACGGTTTTCCATTACCTGCTAGTAAATTAGCAAAATCAAAAAAAGAAGCGGTAACTGCTTCTAAAAAAATTGGTTATCCTGTAGTTTTAAAAATTGCATCACCTCAAATTATTCATAAATCTGACGCTGGTGGAGTAAAAGTTAATCTTCAAAATGCAAAAGATGTTGAAACTGCATTTGATACTATCATGAAAAATGCAAAAAAATACAACAAGAATGCAGACATCAAAGGTGTTTTAGTTGTTGAGATGGTAAAAGGTGGAAAAGAAATGATCATTGGTTCAAAACTTGAACCTGGACTTGGACCTGTTGTCATGCTTGGAATGGGTGGAATTTATGTTGAAGTTCTAAAAGATGTTACCTTCAAACTTGCACCAATGACAAACATTGAAGCGGATGATATGATATCTTCAATTAAAACTAAAAAAATTCTAGAAGGTGTTAGAGGGGAAAAACCATCTGATATCAAAAAACTCTCTGAATGTATTCAAAGACTATCTCAGTTAGTATCTGATTTCCATGAAATTAAAGAATTAGATATGAATCCTGTTTTGGTAATGGAAAAACAAAAGGGTTGTAAAGTTTTAGATGTACGCATTGGTCTATAGTTAGGCACAGCTTTAATTGCAAACTTTTTAATTATTTGAATCACTAAGTGTAGTAGCGACATGCAAAAAACAGTAAAACCAATTAGAACAGGAGAGGAATACATAGAGAGCCTAAAAGGTAGAGATCTCAAAATTTACTTGTTTGGTGAATTGGTAAAAGAACCGGTTAGTCATCCAATGATTAGACCTTCAATTAATGCAGTAGCAAAAACATACGATCTTGCAGTTGAAGAAGAAGAACTTGCATTCCCTCAGTCTTCAATCTCTGGCGAAAGAGTAAATCGTTTTTTGCACATTGCTGAGAGTGCAGAAGATTTAGTTTTACAAAATAAAATGCAGAGAAAACTAGGACAACTTACTGGTACATGTTTCCAAAGATGTGTTGGTATGGATGCAATGAACTCACTTCATTCCACAACATTTGAAATTGATGAAAAACATGGCACAAAATATCATCAGAGATTATTAGAATTTATCAAAATGGTTCAACATGAGAATTTGGTAATTGGTGGAGCAATGACCGATGTTAAAGGTGACAGAAGTCTTGCACCTAGTGAACAAGAAGATCCTGATTTATTTTTACATATTGTTGATAGAGATGACAAAGGTGTTTACGTCACAGGTGCCAAAGCACATCAAACTGGTACAATTAACTCACATTGGATGATTGTAATGCCTACCATGAGATTATTAGAAAACGACAAAGACTACGCAATTGTTGGTGCACTTCCAGTAGATGCACCTGGAATAACTTACATCTATGGAAGACAATCTTGTGATACCCGTAGTATGGAACCGGGTGACATTGATGTTGGAAACTCTGAATTTGGTGGACAAGAAACTATGGTAATCTTTGACCGTGTTTTCATACCAAACGAAATGATCTTTATGGATGGTGAATATGAATTTGCATCTATGTTGGTTGAAAGATTTACCTGTTATCATAGAAGAAGCTATGTTTGTAAAACTGGTTTAGGTGATGTTTTGATTGGTGCAGCAGCAGCCATTGCTGAATACAATGGAGTCCCAAAAGTTTCACACATTAAAGATAAAATAATTGAGATGACACATCTTAACGAATCAATCTATGCTGCAGGAATTGCAGCATCATATCAAGGTCACAAGATGAAATCTGGTGTATTTCTTAACGACGATATGCTTGCAAATGTATGTAAACATAATGTTACTAGATTACCATATGAATTAGCAAGACTTGCTCAAGATGTTGCTGGTGGAATACTAGTTACATTGCCATCTGAAGCCGAATTTAGAAGTGCAGAAACTGGACCACTCTTAGAAAAATATCTCAAGGGTAAATCTGGAATTGAAGTTGAAAATAGAATGAGAATATTAAGATTAATTGAAAATATGACAATGGGAAGAAATGCAGTTGGTTATCTAACTGAATCAATGCATGGTGCAGGTTCACCACAAGCCCAAAGAATTCAAATCGCTCGTCAAATGCAATTAGGTTACAAAAAACAACTTGCAAAAAATTTGGCTAAAGTCAAAGAAGAACCTGAAGAAATGAAAGAGAATTCAGAATACTTTAAACGTGTATTCAAAATACCAGAAAAAAAATAATTCTAAAGTCCTTTTTTATCATCTTCTGCTAATTCATCTTTATCTGATGATTTAACATACTCTGAGTCTTTCTTGTTCTCAAAATTATTCTCTGTATCATCTTCTGCTAATTCATCTTTATCTGATGATTTAACATACTCTGAGTCTTTCTTGTTCTCAAAATTATTCTCTGTATCATCTTCTGCTAATTCATCATTTCTATATTGAAATCCAACTTTCTTCTTTTCTTTACCTGCAAAATGTTTTACAATCATGATGCCAATTATTACTGCAATTATTATGTAATTGATTGGAGGTTGTAAAATCTGTGTAATGTATCCTACTTGTGGTACCACATACTCTACTTTTCCAAGATATTCCTTTTCTGTTATAGGATAATCTGTTCCTGCTATGGATGATGGATTGGCATCACCTCTAGTTCTAACTATTTTTGGATCCTCTCCCATTTCTAAACTAACTCTGTGAACAATCACTCTTTCTTTTCCTTGCTCGTATAATTTTGGCGAATAAAATACAATAATGTCACCTTTTTTCACATCTTCAAATGGTGTATTACCTTCAACAACTATAACATCATAAACCATTAATGCTGGAATCATACTTCCGCTTGAAACTACATAAAATGGATTTGAAGTTCCAAAAACTGCTTGTAGTCCTAGCCAAATTATGGCAATTGCCACAACAATGATTACTACATCTTTGATTAGACTCTTTGTTGAACTTCCCAAATTATGTTTGCTCACTAAATTACTAAGATAAATCTTATCGATTCTCTATAACTGATTTCCACAACTCTCACAGAATTTTGAATCTGGTTTATTATCGAAATTACAACTAGTACATCTTAATCCGGTTCCTATTGCAACTGTTTGTTCTACCTTTACATCTGTTTTTTCAGATTTACCTAGAAAGATAACCTCGCCTACAGTTCCAATTCTACTCCAACTAATGCTAATGTCGTTACCCTCATCATCTGAGATAAGTAATATTAATTCTTGATTTTCATCAACACCTACTTGTTTTGCTTTTCCAATTTTTTTTGCACTTTCATCAAAAACATCCATACCGAAAATTGATCTAAATGTTCCTTCACTAGGAACAGGCTCTGGTGAAATTTCAGGCTGTGCACTCTCCTGTTGAACTGGTGTATCAAAACTTGAAAGTCCTGTGTCTTGTTGTTGTGCTATTGGATTTGCTAATCCTACACTCATTGCTTCATTTGGTTTTCTAAAATCTCTGTATTCTGCAATTGTTGAACCACATTCATTACATAGATATTTTCCTCTCTCAGCTAAAACTAAATTTTCTGCAACTTCCTCATTTGGATTTTCAAATTCAATTTTTGGACTACCTTCGAATTCTTTTTCACATGTGTTGCATGTATGTTTAGAAATTAATCCTGCTTCTAATCTTCCAATTGGTGCTAAAAATAGATCTGGTCCTCCGAGATTACCTTTACTTTGTTGTTCATCACTTACTCGTGCCATCACAAATCCACCTGAACCTCTAAGTTTTTTTAATCGAAGTTCTGCACTCATGTTCTCATACATGAAGTACGTCATTTAAGTATATTTTGAAATTTTTTTAAAGGATCTAACAACACGGTGTTATACTCACAAATACATTTTTAGATGTGAACTTTTGATAAAATTTGTCAATCATGGCAATAACAGAAATAGATGATCCAAAATCATGGGAAACCGACGTCCTTAGCTCTGACAAGCCAGTCTTTGTAGACTTTTGGGCACAATGGTGTGGACCGTGTAGAATGGTAGGACCTGTTGTAGAGGAACTTGCTGGAGATTATGATGGTAAAGTTAACTTTGTAAAAGTTAATGTTGATAATGCACAAGAAATAGCACAAAAATATAATGTGTTTAGTATTCCAACATTGTTACTTTTGAACAAAGGTGAAATCATAGCCCAACAAGTAGGCGCAGGATCTAAAGAAGTATACCAAAATATGATAGATAGAGCACTCGAAAAAATTTAGGCTCTACTAATTTTCTCTTTTTATTCTAAACTATTAATATTAGATTCCTCTTCATTCAATTATGTCATTAGGCGAAATCGACACATACAATCTTACTTTCGAAAAGTTACAAACATTATTTGCTGAAACTCAAGGATATTACGAATCTTTTCTAGACTCTAACAATTTGTATAAAGCAGGTAAAATTTCTGATAAAGAATTCTTTCAAAAACTAGGTGATTACACTGCTGCTTATTCTGCTTTATTATTTTTAGGTGTTAATTCACTGACGGAATTAAAAAAAGCACTTGATCAAGTTTCAAAGGGCGCTCGTGCAGGAGTAGGTGGAACCCAGTCTCCTGGACTAATGCCTGGAATGATGCCTGGAATGAATGATGGTCCAAGAGCTGGTACTCCTGACAATCCTGTTGGCGCTCCACCTTCTGTAATGGGTACTGCACCTAGTGGATTTAATGAACCTGGAACACTTCCAACGCCTGATCCAGCATTACTTCCACGAAGACAAAGTGGTGGAAGTTGTACTTCATGTGGTGGTGGATTAAGACCAAATGCTAAATTCTGCACAAAGTGTGGCTCAAAACAATAATTCTAAGTAATATTAATTCCACATTCTCTACAAAATTTTGCGTAAGGTGAATTTTTTGCTCCACATTCTGCACAAAATTGTTCTTCACCGGATGATTCAGAATTTGCACTTCCATACATTCCAGAACCTAAAACAGCACCTGTTGGAACATATTTGTCATCATCAATAATTTCTACGGGTGCAAAGTCCTGTTCTTCAACATAAGTGTATAATCTTGGAATACTTTCTTCTTTTCCTGTAGGATCTGGAACCATGTCTCCTAACCAAAATGAAAATCTCATCAAAGTAAGCTCTGGTGTTGAAAATGCCAGTGTATGTGCTGACATGTAATCATTCGCTGCCTGTTTTCCATTGAATACTTTCATGATTAAATTATCATTTTTCACTGTATAATGTTTTCGTGAAGTGGACCGAGAGGGAATCGAACCCTCGACATCCACGTTGCGAACGTGGCGCTATACCCCTAAGCCATCGGCCCTAGTAATTGCAATTTTTTACAATGTATATTCATTTTTACTCTAGTAATCTACATGAAATTTAGGCAAACAAAATGACTTACGATTTACTCATTACTGACTCACATGTAATGACTCAAAGTGGTATGGTTGAAAAGAATCTTGTCATTGAAGATGGGAAAATCAAATTAATTACTAACGATAGTCCTGATTGTGATAAAAAAATTAATGGTTCTGGTTTAGTTAGCATTCCAGGTTTAATTGATACTCATGTTCACTATGGCGTTTATTCTCCAATTGATCAAGCTGCAATAAGTGAATCACACGCTGCTGCAATAGGTGGTGTTACAACAATGATGAGAATGTTCAGGTTAAAGGGTTCATACAAAGAATCTCTTAAAAAACATCTCTTGGCAAGTCAAAATTCACATTATATTGATTATACTTTACATGCCTCAATTTTTGATGATTCACAGATTGATGAAATGCAATATTGTATAGAAAACAAAATTATCTCATTTAAAATATACATGAATCTTGGTGGTGATGTTGGCCATGTATACATGGAAATGAATCCTGGAGAAGAAAAATTAATCTCTGCAGAAGTAAATGTTACAAACGAATTAGTTGAAAAAATTGTAAAAAATGCTGCATCCCTTAATTGTCCTGTATTAGTCCATGCAGAAGATTATCAAGATTGTGCATGTGGCATGAAAACACAAAAGGAAAAAAATAATGATGGATTAAATGCTTGGTCTGAAAGTCGTTCTCCAAATTTCGAAGCAAAGTCAATTCAAACAATTTGTCAATATGGAAGAAAGTATAACTGTAAAATTTATTTTGTACACATTGGTTCAAAATTAGCATTAGATAAAATTAAAGAAGAAAAACAAAAAGGAACAAAAATTTTTGTTGAAACCTGTCCTCATTATCTAACATTATCGCATGAAACTCAAGATGGTTATCTTGCAAAAGTTATGCCTCCAATTAGAACAAAAAATGATATACAATCTGTATGGACTGCTTTACAAAATAATGAAATTGATACAATAGGAACAGATCATGTTGCTAATCAATTGAAGCTAAAACTTGGTGGTGATGACGTCTGGGGTGCTTTAGCAGGATTTCCTGGAATAGGAACATCATTACCAATTTTACTTAGTGAAGGAATTAATAAAAATAAAATAAATCTGAATCAGTTAGTTAATCTAACAAGTTCTAACGCTTCTAAAATTTTTGGTTTATCTGGAAAAGGACATTTGGAAGTAGGATATGATGCCGACATCACAATGATTGATCTAAAAAAAGAAGCAAAAGTTTCTCATGAGCTTTTTGGTGGATTTTCTGATTATCTCGTATATGATGGATGGAATTTGAAAGGTTGGCCAGTCAAAACAATTGTTAGAGGTACTGTTGTTGCTGAAGATTTTGAAGTAATTGGAAAACCTGGATATGGTAATTTTATACCGCGAGTATTAAGTTAAAATTTCAAATTTACCATTTGCTTTTGCTTTGTAAATTATATCTGGTTTTCTTGTAAAAATACCCGCTTCTATTACTCCTGGAACATTGATTATTTTCTGTTGCAATATTTTTGGATTTTTGATTACTCCGAAATCACAATCTAGTATAATATTTCCATTTTCAGTAACAAACGGGTATCCTCTATCAAGTATTCTTAATTCAGGTTTACCACCTAAATTCTCCATTTTCTTCCAAACAATTTGTCTTGCTAAAGGTTGGACTTCAACTGGAACTGTTCTGTTAAAATCTTTGACAAATTTTGAACTATCTGCCATGATGATAACTTTTTTTGCAGCACTAATCAATATGTTTTCTTTCAATAGTGCGCCACCACCACCTTTTATCAAAAATTTATTTTTATCAATTTGATCTGCGCCATCAAATACTATATCAATTTTATCAATTTGATCTGGTTCAATTAATTGTAAACCACCTTTTTCTGCAATTAATTTTATTTGCATTGATGTTGGTACACATTTAATAGAAATTTTTTTTGTTTTGATATATTTTGATAATGATTTAACTAACGCAGTTGCAGCTCGTCCACTTCCTAAACCTATGACATGTTCATCTTTTACATTTTTCAAAGCATCTAAAGATAATGCCTTGATGGCATCATCAAATGTCATTAATCAACCTCTGCTTGTTCGATTTTTGACATAGTTTCCATGATCTTTGTTTTAATTTTATTTAGATCATCATCATCATCATCGTCATCCAAGTCTTCTTCTTCTGGTAATTCTACAATTGGTTTTGTTACTTGTTGTATAACTGGTTCTGGAACTTGTTGAATAATTGTTTCAGGTTTATTTTCAATCACTGGGATCATATTTTGTTCTTTAATTTCAACTGCCTGTGTTTTTTGTTCTTCATAGATTTTTGGTTTTATTGGTGCTGGTGTTATGACATCACTACTTAGTTGTGATAACATTTCATCATACTTTGATTGTTTTACTGGATCTAATTTTGGCAATGATGTTAAAGTTGTAATTTCAAATTTGTCTGAGCTTTTGTTAGCATATTCTTCAATTGGTTTTTCAAAGATTGGTTTTGATTTTACTTCTATTTCATTCACTTTTCTGTTCTTTTTCTTTACATGTGCTTCATTTTCTGTTTGTGCAACTTGTATCTTTGATGTCAATTCGTATAATCTTTGATCAAGTTGTGATAATTTTTGATCCATTAATGTAATCAAACCATCACCTAATGGTCCTAGGTCTGGATGTTTACTTGCATTTTCTAGTTTTTCAATTCTGGTGATTACCACGCCTAATTGATGTTGATATTTTAGTAGTAGTCTATCTTTTTGAATTTTTGTTAAATCTGTTTCATTTTGGTATAATCTGGCAATTGTTTTTGTTAGAATATCTTTTTCAATTTCTAATGAATGTAATTGACTTACAATTTGTGAATTTGAACCGATAGACGGGGTTTGTAATTTATTTTTTGATTTAAAAAATTGTTTCAACATGATTATAATGCAGGTACACTGCGTTTAATCCAATTGTATTTTCTTCTCTTTGCATCTGGATGTCCACAACTTGCACATCTATCTAGACGTCTATGAAATGCATTATTTCCACATCTTCTACATCTGATATGTGTATGAGATTTGTTGTGCTTACCCATTGATGGTGTACCTCTAGTCATTAGAGAACACCTATTCTGCTGGAGGAGATATCATAACTACATTATCTCCACGAACTACAATGGATCCGAGACTTTTTGATTCACCTTCAGAAGGGATTTCTTCTGATTGGTCTAGTAGCAGGTTCATATGTTGATCAAATCCTTGAAGTAAACCTGTGATGGTTTTTCCACCTTTTAGCTTTATCAGTACGTTCTTGTTGATACTTTCATCGAGTACTTTTACAGCCATATCTACGGACATTTATTTCACTTATTGAATTCAATAATGAGGAGTATATTAAACGTTCACTGGTGAATTTTTGGTTTTATTTCGGTAAGTCAAGTTTGACTCTTTTGCAAGATTATTCACTACTTCCTTAATGATTTTCCTTCCTAACGTTGATGATGATTTAGTTGGATCGCCCCAAACACCGTTTCCTGTAACTTTTGGAAATGATTTTTGTGCCAATTTGTTAATTTTTGAAATTTCTTTTTTTGACATTCCATTTGTTTGAAAACCTTTTTTTGCTTTTCTCATATTGACTTTCTTTGAAATTGCTAGCATTATGGAAGTCTCGACATTTCCTGCATGATCAAACTCTCTATCCATATATTTCCAATATGAGACAACCTTGATCTTTCGATTCTTCTTCTGCTTTCTTTCAAATCTTTTTAAAGAATCTAAATTTCCATAATGACCATTAATAATTAGAATTTTAAAAATTCCATTTTTGGTTAGTGATTCACAAACATTCTCTAAAATTCTTAATAATGTGGATTTTTTTATGCTTAGATTGAAGAATGGAAAATGTTCATCTGAAATTCCATAGTTTATTGTTGGGAGTACGATTCCATCAATCTTCTCTGATAATTTTATTGCAATTTCTGTAACAATATCTGAATCTGTTGAAATTGGTAAATGTGGACCATGTTGTTCAATTGAACCAACTGGTATGATGGCAATCTGTTTCTTTTTTTTGATCATCTTTCTCAAATCAGGATCAAATTGATCACGAATAATCATCAAATCACTTGGTGTGTACTTTTCTCCATCTAACTTCTAATTTATCTGCTAAATGCATTTTTACTGCCTTTAACAACACATCTGCTTCCAGTTTCTGTCCTGCTCTCTTTATTGATTCTAATGTGTGTTCAGGTTTAACATCAAATGAATCTTGGAAAATTATTGGTCCTTGATCAAGATTCTCTGTAACATAATGTGATGTCACTCCAATAATTTTTGTTCCTCTCTCGAAAGCTTGTGCATAAGCCATGGCTCCTGGAAATGCAGGCAATAATGATGGATGAATGTTAATTATTCTATTTGGATACCTCCAAACAAAATTTGGTGTCAATATTCTCATGTATCTTGCCAATGCGATCAAATCAATATCATATTTTTTACAAACTTGAATAATTTTGGCTTCAGCTTTTTGTTGACTTTTTTCATTAATTAATACAAAAGGTAACTTTGCTTTTTTGGCCATTCCTGAAAGAGTATTTTCTGTAGCTATCACTACTGCAATCTTTCCTTTGAGTTCTTTTTTTGTTTGTGCACGAATTAATGATTGAAGACAATGTGGTTCCTTCGTTACAAAGACAGCAATATTTTTTTGTGAATTTGATTCATGATGTGTATTAACTTCCATATGCAATTGTTTACCTAATTTTTCTAAATCCGAATCAAATCTCTTAATATCCATCTTTTTTGTGAATGATGCTTCCAAATACATGCCAAAAAGACCTTTGATGACATTTTGATTAACTCTCTCTAAGTTTCCCTTTCGCTCAAAAACAAAATTTGTAAAATTAGCTACAATTCCTTCTTTATCTTTTCCTACCACTGTAATTCCAATCAATGTTTTTTTCAATGCCGACATTTTTGTTTAATGTCATATATGCTTAAGGTATCTTGTAAAAAAAATCAAATAATGCGGGTGGTGGGATTCGAACCCACGAACTCCTAAGAGACAGGGTCCTAAACCCTGCGCCTTTGACCAGGCTGGGCGACACCCGCAAGGATTGTGCAACAACAGACAAATTTATCGGTATTGAATTGAGAATATGAAAAAATTATTTGGTACAAATGGAGTTCGTGGTGTTTTTTCTGAGGACTTTACATTGGAATTTATTAATGATCTTGTTATGTCATTAGCAACATATTTCAAAAAAGGAAAAATTTTGGTAGGGTATGATGGAAGACACTCTAGTCCAATTGTTGCAAAAATTGTTTCTTCAGCATTAAATTATTCAGGCTTAGATTGCTATATGGCTGGACTTGTGCCTACTCCTTGCTTAGAATATGCAACAAAAAAATTAGGATATGATGGTGGATTGATGATCACTGCATCACATAATCCTGCAAAATATAATGGAATCAAACCTGTTGCATTTGACGGTGTTGAAGTTTCTCGTGAAGATGAAAGAAAAATAGAGCAAATTTTTAATGAAAAAAATTGGATTAAGACTAATATATTTGGTAAATCATTTGAAGAAAAAAATGTCATTTCTACATACATAGATGGAATAATTTCCTTAGTTGATGTTGATTCTATCAAGGCAAAAAAATTCAAAGTTTGTCTAGATCTTGGGAATGGTACACAATCTGTTACTGCAATACAATTATGTGAAAAATTAGGATGTGATGTATATACGATAAATGAAACAATTGACGGTGATTTTCCAGGTCGTGGTTCAGAACCTACACCTCAAAATCTTAATGAATTATCTACTTTAGTTATTAATACAAAATCAAACTTTGGAATTGCATTTGATGGAGATGGTGATAGGAGCATTTTCTGTGATGAAACTGGAAAAATTTTAACAGGTGATAGTTCGGCTTTACTTCTTTGTGATTATTTACTTCAACATTATCCAAATTCACAAGTAGTGACTTGTCTAAACTCTGGAAACATTATTGAAACTATTGTTGATAAAAGTAATTCTCATGTAGTACGAACAAAAGTTGGTAGTGTAGAAGTTTCTAGAAGAATGATAAATGATGATGCATTGGTTGGTTATGAAGAAAATGGAGGATTTATGTTTGGAAAGCATAATCATGTCCGAGACGGTGGTATGACTTTGGCATTAATGTTAGATCTCTTATCTAAATCCCAATCAAATCTCAGTCAAAACATCAAAAATCTTCCACCTAGTTTTACTACTAAAACAAAAATTGAATGTTCTTTAGAACAATCAGAAATTGTTATTTCAGAACTTTTGAAAGAATTCCCTGATTCAAATACCTCTGATGGAATCAAAATCCAAGTGGATGAAAATAATTGGATTATGATTAGACCAAGTGGAACTGAACCAATAATCCGAATTTATGGGGAATCAAACTCTCAACAAAATCTTGATTCATTAATCTCTAATTTTGTTGAAAAAACCAAATCAATTCTCTCCTGATAACATATTTAAGACCATTTTGGAGGATGCACATAATGGCTAAACCGTATTATGTAAAAATTGAAACACCAGAAGAACTTGTTAGTCCGATCCTTGAAGCCCTAAGAGTATCTGCTACATCTGGTAAAGTTGTCAGAGGTACAAATGAGGCAACTAAAGCCATTGAACGTGGAATTAGCAAATTAATCATTATTGCAGAAGATGTAGAACCTCCAGAGGTTGTAGCACATCTTCCACTAATTTGTGAAGAGCAAAAAGCAGCTTATGCATTTGTTCCAAGTAAACAAGAACTAGGAAAAGCTCTTGGAATTGATGTTACATCCGCTGCCGCTGCTATATTAGATTCAGGAGAAGCATCACATATTGTAGATGAAGTAGTTGCATCACTAGCCAAACTAAAAGGTGGCTCGACTGAACAATGAGTCAGCAAAAAGAATCAGAATCTGATCAATTAAGTCCTGCAGATATTATTCAAATTGTCGGAAGAACTGGTATTGCAGGAGAAGTTATTCAAGTTAGAGTTAAAGTTCGTGAAGGTAAAGACAAAGGCCGCGTTCTCACTAGAAATGTAAAAGGTTCTCCTAGAGTTGGAGAAGTTCTTATTTTACGTGAAACTGAACGTGAGGCAAAGAAATTACATTAGTGATAAATTATGAGTCTATTAGTAAAACCTTGCAGTTTTTGTGACCGTCCTGTAGCAAAAGGTACTGGAACAATGAATGTAAAAAATGATGGAACTGTAAGATGGTTTTGTTCTGCAAAATGTAAAAAAAATGCAATTGATCTAAAACGAGATCCTAGAAAATTCAAATGGACAAAAAAATTCGTTAAAGGCGGAATTAAAGTTAAGAAGTAAATTGTCTGAACAAACATTATTCATTGTAAAACCCGACGGTGTCCAACGTAAATTAGTTGGCGAAATAATTTCAAGATTTGAAAAAAGAGGTTTTGTAATCTTAAAATTAAAAATGTTCACATTTACAAAAGAATTAGCAACAGAATTCTATTCAGTTCATAAAGATAAACCATTTTTTGGCGAACTTCTACAGTATATGACATCTGGTCCAGTTGTTGTTACAGTTGTAGAAGGCAATAACGCTGTTGCTACAACTCGACAAATGGTTGGTGCAACAAAATCATTTGAGGCTGAACCTGGTTCAATCAGAGGTGACTTTGGACTAGGTTTCACTGAAAACATAATTCATGCATCTGATTCAACAGAAAGCTTTGATAAAGAAGTAAGTGTGGTATTCAAGTGATTCACATTGCGTATAAGACAACCCATAGTGGCTGTATTAGGTCACGTTGATTCAGGGAAAACATCCCTTTTAGATAAAGTTCGAGGAACTGGTGTACAAGGTCGAGAAGCTGGTGGTATAACTCAACACATCGGAGCGAGTTTCTTACCGGATGAAGTTATTCAAAAATTATGTGGTTCACTTTATGAAAAATTAGGAAAAGCAGAAAATAAAGTTCCAGGACTTTTAGTAATTGACACACCTGGACATGAAGTATTCACAAATCTTCGAGCTAGAGGCGGTTCTGCTGCTGATATTGCAATTTTAGTTGTTGACATTAATCGAGGATTTCAACCTCAAACAAATGAGAGCTTAAAAATTCTTGAAAGTCGTAAAGTGCCATTTGTAGTTGCATTAAACAAGGTCGATATGATATCTGGCTGGCAAGCGACAGATGATGCATACATATCTCAAGCAATAAAGAAACAACCTTCTTCTATTCAGACAAACATTGATGAACAAATTTACAATGTTGTTGGTGCATTATCTATACTGGGTTATCAATCTGAAGCGTTTTACAGAGTGCAAGATTTCAAAAAAGAGATATCAATTGTACCTGTAAGTGCCAGATCTGGTGTTGGAATACCTGAATTATTGGCAGTTTTAGTTGGTTTAACACAACAATTCTTAGGTAAAAAATTGGAACAAGAAGAAAAACAAACACGTGGAATTATTTTAGAAGTAAATGATGAAGTTGGATTAGGTCCTACGGCAAATATGATACTAATTGATGGTCATTTAAAGAAGGACGATAATGTAATTGTTGCAAAAAGAGATTCTGTAATAATCACAAAACCAAAAGCTCTCTTACTACCAAAAGCTTTGGATGAAATGCGTGATCCACGAGATAAATTCAAACCTATAGATGAAGTACAAGCAGCTGCAGGAATAAAAATCGCATCACCTGATTTAGAAGGAGTTCTTCCTGGAACTACTGTTTATTCATCTTCGAATCAAGAGACTGCAGAAGAATTCAAAAGAACACTTGAATCTGAAATGGAATCTGTTTTCATTGATACTGAAACAACTGGTGTGATTCTGAAATGTGATACAATTGGTTCATTGGAAGCAATTACTGAAATGCTTAGAAGACAACAAGTTCCTATAGCAAAAGCCGACATTGGTCCTGTTACACGTAGAGATGTAATGCAAGCAAAAGCCATCAAAGATAAAGATCGTCACCTTGGAGTTATCTTGGCATTTAATGTCAAAGTATTCGATGATGCAAAAATTGAATGCGATGAAAGTCACATAAGAGTTTTTGAAGATAAAGTAATCTACAGTTTAATTGATACATACTCACAATGGGTGGATGATGATAAATCTGATCTTGAAAATTCAATATTTAAAGAATTTACTCCGATATCAAAATTTACTTTTCTAAAAGGCTATACTTTTCGTAATAACAACCCTGCTGTATTTGGCATACGTGTAGATGTTGGTATACTTCGACAAAAAATTACATTTACAAATAAAACTGGTAAAAAAATTGGCAATATTCATTCTTTAGAAGCAGATGGTAAAACTGTAAAAGAGGTTAAAACTGGTGAAGAAGTTGCGTGTTCTGTGCAAAATGTTACAATTGGACGACAGGTGAATGAAGAAGATGTATTCTATACTTTACCATCTCCATCAGAAGCAAAACAACTTTTGAAAAAATATGCCCATAAACTAACTTCTGAAGAATTACAAACACTTAATGAAATTGTTCGTATACAGAGACAAACTAATCCAGTTTACGGTTACTGATTATCCACAAATTTTTTGCAAATCATATGTATTCCTGGTTCTCCTACTGCACCTACCATTGTATTTGCAATTTCACCATTTTTGAACATGATAAATGTTGGAATTGATTGAACTCCATATTTCATTGCAATGTCTTGTGCATTATCCACGTTTACTCTTGCAAATCTAATCCGCTTGTATTTTTTTGCCATTCTGGTGAATATTGGATGCATTGATTTACAAGGTCCACACCATTCAGCCCAAAAATCTACCAAAAGTAAATCATTATTTGTCATTTCTTTGTTAAAATTTTCTGATGTTAACTCCATCACTGGAGTTTTATCTAAAATATTGTTAAGATTTTGCTGTTTTAGTAAATCTTCTAATTGTTTCTTTTGTATTTTTTCAAACTCGTTATCTTCCATAATGTTTTCTTTTAATTACAATATTTATTTTATTACAAATCTAACAAGTATTTCATTCTAACTTTGTTATTTTCTTCAATTTCCATTTCATGAAATGTGGGTGATTTTATTTCAACTTTAAATTCATGTTTTTTCAAATCTATTGATTCGCCAAAAATTTCTGCATTAATTTGATATTCATCATTTTTTGTAATCTCTAATAGAATTTTCTTTCCAGCAAATCCATCTGTAATAGTTAAGATTATCATTTCTTCAAGCCAATTATACAACAGGTATTTCAGATCTTTTCCTTTTACTGTTAACTTTTTACTACTATTTTCTTCAACTTTAGAACTGTCTAAAATTGTGTCTATAACTGAAATTCCTGCTATTTCAAATGCCTCTTTCAAATTATCTGCTGTTACTTCAATTATTGCATCTGTTGCATGTTCTAATGTTTTGTAACTCATTCCATATTCTTGATATTCTGTTATTAATTAGTTACAACTACAACAGTAAAGTCTAAATTCTTTGTTTCAATTTTTTTTGTAAATGGATCTACCACGAGGAATGAAAGATTTCGAAAATATCGAAATGCAAAAAATTGAATATATTCGAGAAAAATTTCTTTCAACTTCTAAAATATTTGGATTTGAATTAATGGAACCTTCTCCAATCGAATTAATGTCTGTTATTGAAGCAAAGAGTGGACCTACAATACGTGATGATGTTTATTTTTTTAATGATAAAGGTGACAGAGAAGTTTCATTAAGATTTGATTTTACAGTTGGTCTGACAAGATATGCATCTGGTCAAAAATCTATGAAACTTCCGGCAAAAATATCTGCATTTGGTGGTGTATGGAGATACGATGAACCACAAAAAGGAAGATACCGATTTTTTCATCAATGGGATATTGAGATTTTTGGAAAGCAAAGTATTGAAACTGACGCAGAAATTATTGAATTTACATCAAAATTTTTCTCAAATCTTGGTCTTGAGAATATAATTCTCAGTATTTCTCATCGAAAAATTGTCCAGTCATACGTTTCATCTATTTTTGAATCTGATAAACCTGAACTTATTTCTGATATTTTTCGTGCAATCGATAAAATACAAAAAAAATCAAAACAGGAAATTATCTCTGAATATGAGAAAAAAGGTTATGCTAAAGAAAAATTGGAAAAGATAATAGAATTTTCTAAATTAAAAGGAACTCCAGAAGAAATATCTAAAATTTTAGATGTAACTCAATTTGAAAATTGGTCTGAATTAACAATGTTATTTGAATCTCTAAAAAATCGTAATGTAAATAATATTCAGATTGATTTTGGAATTGTTAGAGGTCTTGATTATTATTCTGGAGTAGTGTTTGAAGCATTCGATAAAACTTTTGACATAGGTGCTTTGGTTGGTGGTGGGAGATATGATAATTTACCATCTGTCTTTGGAAGAAATGATCTTGGTGCAACAGGAGTTGCCGGAGGTGTTGAAAGAATTATGTTGGCATTGGAAAATCAAAATTCTACATTCAAAATACAAGATGATAGAATATCTGTATTATACGTAAATGATGAGATGAAATCAAATGCTATCAAAATTGCATCTTTAATGAGAGAAAATTTTATACCGACAGATATTGATCTTTCTGGTAGAGCACTAAAAAAACAAATGGAACAATCTACAAATTCCAAATTTGTTATTATTGTAGGTCCTGATGAATTTTCAAAAAATATGGTTGTTGTTAGAAATATGTCTGATAGAAATGAAAATCAAATTCCAATATCTGAATTATTAGAACACATCAAAAATATTTTAATGTAAAAATGCTCTGGTAAGCATCATTATTTCCGGTCCATTTGTTAATGATCCAACAACAACTGAATTCTTATTTGCTAATATTCCTGAAGATACAAATGGTATTCCACCATTAATTGTTGCAGCTTCGATATTTCCTCCTAGTAAATTGTTAATAGTTTTCATATCTTCCTCATCTGTTTCTGGATGTACTATAGTTCCTTTTTCTGATGTCGCCATTACTGCACCTACTTGTTGAAATCCTGCAATTTTACTATGTATTACTTCTATGTCTAAGACATCTTGTATTTTCTGTAAATCTTCTTTTGGTATTAACGGTGAAACTACTCCGCCTTTATTATTTACACTCATCATATTTCCAAGTGCATTATTTTTTACATCTAAAATTTCTACATTGAGATCTGTATTTTCCTTAATGTGATTAAATTCTCCTTCTGAACATGTACTTGGTATAATTATACCATGATTATTGACTACCATCAAAATTCCCAACACTCTGGCATTGGCAACTGATATCTCTAATGGTTTGACTTCTAGATATTCTGATAATTTTTCAGATTTTCCATCTGCAAACCCTCTTGGTAAAAACACAAATTCATCATTTACTGTACTAAAAATCCCAATATTTGGACCACTATAGATGTCGTATTTGATAATGTCCATGATGTAATTTAATATGAAAAGATATGAACGTAGATATTTCAAAATTTTCATAAATTATGTTTAGTCACTACTAATTTTGTCTAGCTTTAAATAATATTTCAAAAGTTTAGAATTATGCCAATTAATGATGACTTTTGTCATGGTGATAAGAAACCTATCGGAAAGATAAGTGATGGCGATGGTAATTTTCATTGGGTTTGGCCATCACAAGCAGGTGAAGGACAAAATGAGTGGGATGCATCAAAAAATGAATTGGTATTAGCCGATTATGAAAAACGTGGTGAAAAAATGGAAAAACTTGGTATTACCGGAACTATGGTAGCAAATGATTGGGATGTTTGTGTTGCAGATGGTGCTTGTATAGAAGCATGTCCGGTGCAAGTTTTTCAATGGTATCGAACTGATAAGGACATGTCAGGAGTAGATGCAATTAAGAATACAAGTGACTGGGCTGGTTCAGGTCAAACTGAGAAAGAAGAACGTCTTGATTATACAGACAAAGCAGATGCTATAAGAGAACATGATTGCATTTATTGCATGGCTTGTGTTTCAGTCTGTCCACCACAAGCTGTTCTTGTCGATCAATCTAATATGGAAGCTCACGAGAAAGCAGCATAAAATTTTATAAAAGTTGAATTTGATTCTGAGCACCTACATACTCATGATTAAAAATAATCCTGAAATTCTTTATTTTCAATTCTTTTTTTGGATACTTACAAATTTTAAGCAGTATTTACCACTAATTTTTGCCGAGGTCGCCTAGCCTGGTAGGGCGCGGGCCTTGAAAGCCTGTGTTCGCAAGAACGCGGGGGTTCAAATCCCTCTCTCGGCGTTTCAATTTTTATATGTTTTTGAAATTTATATCGCTATTATTCTGTAATTATACATGGGTGATGGAATTGGAGGACCAGTTGTAAGATGTATTTCTGGAAATGCATTTGAATTGGATGTGACTCATTATAGAAAAGATAATCAAGAACAGTATGGCAAAATTGAGAAAATTATAATATCTAAAATTGATAATCCTGAAAACCCTGAATACAAGGAAACAACTCCAGAAGATTTAGAGCGTGCATTAAAGGGAAAATTTGTCTCTTGTAATGTTCAGTATAGAGATGAAAATACTGATGCATTAGTTTGCAATGTATTTGTACAAAAACCACCTGAGGGTTTTTAATTATTTAGAAAACTTTCCTAGCTCTGCAAGCATTGCTGATAATTGAATTTCTGGATTAGAACCAACTAAAATTCTATAATCATATTTTGCTATAATTTGTGATAATTCTTCTAAATTATCATATTTTGTAGAAAATAATGCTTGATTGATATATTTGAGAAAGTCTGATTCTGACATTCCATACACTTTAACTAATTCAATCATTTTATTTCTAGAATCTTGAATCTTTCCAGAAACTGCTAACTTCAAAACATCATCAACATCATTTGTTTTTGTTAATCCTGCGGCTGCTTTCACACTGTCTTGGGTAATATCTCCTGTACTTGCAGCAGTTTGTAGTAAGTTGATTGCATGTCTAAGATCACCGCTGGCATATTCGGCAATTTCCTTTAGGCCATTCTCATCGGCCTTTCCTTTTTCTTTTTTTAATACGGTTTTTAGATGTGTAGTGATCTCTTTTTCATCAATTTGCGAGAATTTGAAAATTGCACATCTACTTTGAATTGGATTAATAATTTTTGAAATGTTATTTGCAATCAAAATGAATCTACAAAATTTTGCTGTATCTTCTATTATTCGTCTCAATGCTGTTTGAGCATCTGAGGTCATCTCATCAGCTTCATCTAAAATTATTATCTTGAATGGAATTTCTGTATCAAGTCCTGCAAATCTTGAGAATTTTTTTACACGTTCTCTTACCATGTTTATTCCTCTCTCATCAGATGCATTGAGTTCTAATGTGTAATCTTTCCATCTATCTCCCAAAATTTCTTTAGATATGCATAATGCCATTGTAGTCTTTCCAACTCCGGCAGAACCTGAAAATAGTAAATGTGGCATCTCCTCTTGATTTTTGAGTAATGCTGATAGGCTGCCTTTGATATCTTTCTGATTAACTACTTCTGAGATTTTCTTTGGTCTATACTTCTCTACCCACATTATATCTGAAATTGTCATAGTTGCAAACTCATTTTGTTATTAATAAATGCCTAGAAGGATCAAATGATCAAAGCTAATTGTTGAGAAAATTGATCGATCGCTGTCCATAAATCCCTGAAAGGTGTGTGATCAATATTGGAATTAGAAGATGTAATCAAAGTTCATTCGATAGGATATGGTCTTGAAGACGTTAAAGTTGAATTCAAGCATGACATAAAGATGGATGTATCTGGTGTACAGATAGAAGGAAAAGAAAATGAAATGATGAACATCCCTAGATGGGTTGCTAATATTCTAGAATCTGAAAAACATGTAATTCTACATGACCAAGATATGATTAAAGAACTAAAACAAGCAAAGGTGAAAGAAGATATTGCAGATGAAGATGCACTTGCAACATTAGAAAAGCATTTTTACATTAAACTTAACGCATATCTGAAAAAACTTGAGACTGTTGATTTTGATAAAGCAGAAAGTATGTTGAACCAATTGGTTAGAATCAGACAAGGTAAAATTGTTAGATTAGCAGACTCATCTAAACTCACTTCTGACCTTTCGTCAAAACTAAGTGTAGAAGAAGAAGTATATTATAATCAGATACATAATGCTAGTCTTGCATTTAAAGAACAAATATTGGGTAAAAAGAAATGACACTTGAAACACAAACAGAATCTGCATTATCTGATTATGTCAAAAAATTTTTACTAGAGTTTAAAGATGAAAAAGGAAATTTCCGATATGTTGATGATATTGACACCATGATGCCATCAAAATTGAAGTTCATCAATGTTGATTACAATGATCTTGTATTACATCCTGACATTGAATCTGTATTCCATGAGAATCCTGATTCAATTCTGGAAGCTTTTTCAAGAGCAATCAAAGAAATTTTACAAGAACGTTTTCCAAAATATGCAAAAAAAATTGAACATGAAGTTAGAGCAAGAATTGCAAATTATCCTGTACAACGAAGTTTACGTCAAATCAATGCTGAGGTTATTGGAAAAATAACTAGTGTATCTGGAATGGTGTTGAGAGCATCTGAAGTAAAACCTCTTGCAAAAGAATTGGTGTTTGTTTGTCCAGAGGGTCATAGAACTGATGTACTTCTTGGACATGGTTTAACTCTCACATCTCCTGTGCAATGTTCAAATCCTAAATGTAATCATAGAGAACTTGGTGTTGAACCTGAATCTAGTCGTTTCATTGATGTACAATTTGTACGTCTACAAGAATTACCTGAAGATCTTCCGCCTGGTCAGTTACCTCATTATCTAGATGTTACTGTAAAACAAGATTTAGTAGATAATGCAAGACCTGGTGATAGAGTGGTCCTTACAGGAGTAGTACGAATTGAACAAGAGAAAATGAGCGGCGTATCAAAAAATAGTAGTCCATTGTACAGATTACGATTAGATGGAAATAATGTAGAATTTTTGGGTGGTGGTAAAAAAGATAAAAAATCAAGAAAAATACAACGAGAAGAAATCTCAACTGAAGATGAAAAAATGATTAAATCCTTATCCAAAAGTCCTGATTTGTATCAACAATTGATTGACTCATACGCTCCGCACATTACTGGACATGAAGTTGTCAAAGAATCGATATTACTCTTGATGGCAGGCTCCACACAAAGAGAATTACAAGATGGAAGTAAAATCAGAGGTGATATCAACATATTCCTAGTTGGTGATCCTGGTACTGCAAAAAGTGAGATGTTAAAATTTTGTGTTAGAGTTGCTCCTCGTGGTTTGTACACTTCTGGAAGAGGCTCTACTGCTGCAGGTTTGACTGCTGCAGTTGTTAGGGATACAAATGGAATTTTCATGTTAGAAGCAGGTGCAACAGTACTTGGGGATCAAGGATTGGTATGTATTGACGAATTTGATAAAATGAAAACTGAAGACAGAAGTGCATTACACGAGGTAATGGAACAACAAACTGCAAGTATATCTAAAGGAGGAATTGTTGCAACACTAAATGCACGTACATCTATCCTTGCAGCTGCAAACCCGATGTACGGTAAATATGATCCTTTTAAAAATATCACAGAAAATGTAAATCTTCCAATTCCATTATTAACTCGTTTTGATTTAATTCATGTTATTCGTGATAAACCTTCAAAAGAAAAAGATACAAAAATTGCTCAACACATTATCAATCTTCATACTCCTAAAGGAATTGATCAAAAATCATTAATTGATTCTGAAACTCTAACAAAATATCTCAGTTATGTTAAACGAATTGATCCTAAACTAACTAAAGAAGCTGAAGAAAAAATTCTTGATTATTATATGAAAATGAGAACAGTTGAGGCTGAAGAAATGATTACTGTCACACCTAGACAACTAGAGGGTTTGATAAGAATGGCAACAGCAAGGGCACGTTTATTATTAAAAACTCAAGTTGAAGAAGAAGATGCGGAACGTGCTATTTACCTTTTACAAAATATGTTTGAAAGTGCAGGAATTGATGTCAATACCGGTAAAGTAGATCTTGGTGTACTACAAGGAAGACCTAGAAGTGAAGTATCAAAAATACAATTATTCATGGATATAATGAAATCATTAGAAGGCGAACACAAAACTCCTGTTGATGAAAAACAACTTATAGAAGAACTAGCAAAGACAGAAAAATTTACTGAAGAAGAAGCTAAAAACTTCACTCGAAAGATGGCAAGGGACTCATCTATTTATGAGTCAAAACCTGGTCATTATAACAGAGTATGAAAATAAGTAAATTAGATTTAGAGCCTAAAGTAATTGATTTTCTAACATCTGAAGGATACGAAGAACTTTTTGAACCACAAGAACAATCT
>Ga0209263_1000032_pt1:12500-119059 | contig 119059 bp, 143 predicted proteins | sample SaaInlV_DNA_100m_FD_184684 | JGI IMG/M metagenome (GOLD analysis project Ga0209263, IMG submission 184684) | Marine microbial communities from expanding oxygen minimum zones in the Saanich Inlet - SI075_LV_DNA_100m (SPAdes) (version 2) | ecosystem: Environmental > Aquatic > Marine... | reverse complement strand
GAAATAAGGGGCTACTTCGGTAGCCCTTTGTTTATCAGTTCATACATAAATAATGACAAGTGACGACAAAAAGTATGACTACAATTATGACTACACCTTCTTATTATATTTCAACCTGCTTATAAATTCAGAATTTTCAACCAAATTTCTCAACCTAAACAAGAATCAAGGCGGGGTAGGGTAGTAGTATATTTCATACACACATTCTAAAGTAATTTTTTGTAAGTTTTGTTAGGTATGAGTATTTATGATAAACTTCGAAGACAAAAAGAATTAGAAAAAAAATATAAAAACAAATCTAAGCAAGATATCATTGTCGATATGGTAAAAAGCGAATATCAAATACGTACTGATTTGGTCCAAGCCCATGATGATATGCAACATGAATATGAGCATAAATTAACTGCTCTTGAAGAAAAAAATAATAATCTTAATGAGCAATTTGAAGAAGAAAAGGGTGATAAAAGCTATTATAAAGAAATGAAATTTCTTGATTATTTATTAGATAAGTATCCTCAAATACTTTTTGGGGTTTCCATTCTAATATTATATATCCTGTACACTACATTTAGTTATACAGAATGGCAGATTGACCCTAATATGAACAGTAATAAAGCGCATATTAGCAAAAGAGCTGATTTTAATAACCCGTTGAAATATTGTGAATCTTCATTTTGGGGATTGAAAGAGGATTGTTACACTGCTTGGTTTGATGATGGTAGATGGTATTACTGGGATTACAACAACAACGTTGAGGTGGAGATATGGTGGGACTTATAAAAAAATATCAACAATTTGGTAAGCCATTAATGTATTTAGGCGCCCTTATTTTCTTTTTATCTTTAATCAATGCAAAGTATCCGTCTTCTCCATTTTTTATATATAATTTTCAAAATGCTAAAGTTGTGTATGGATATAATGAGGTTGCTACTGTATCTATCAATGTTCCCAGCTTTCTAAGAACTGCCAAAGATGAAGGTCTGGAAAAATCAGTGCCTTTAAGTATCATGTTGTCTGCGGGTGTCATTTTTTTTGTATCAGGAATGTATATTATGCGAATAAAAATCAAATAAGGAAAATCAAATGTCAGATAAAAATATAAAAATATTACAATCAATATTACTGTTTATAGTGGTAGTAGTGCTTATAACTAAACCAAGTAACGAAAGATATGAATATATTGGTGAGTATAAATATAAGACAGATATTCGACAGAAAAATAGAGTAGCAATTTTCGATAAACAAACTGGTGATATTTACATTGCTAATTATTGGGCACCAAAAGAAAGACCTAACTTGTTAGAGCTTGCCGCTGGTATTGAAACAAATCCTGAAAATCTTGAAGATAATTTTTATGTTAAAAAAGCAAATTTTAAAAAAAGACATGGAGAGCTAGTAAAGGAGAAAGAAAACAATGAATAAAATACTATTTACTTTGATTTTAATTGGTGGATTATTTGCACAAGAAAATACTACCACTATAATGTGTGAAAGTATTGACGAATTTGATGATACCAGAACACTTACATCTGGTCGTCAAATTTTATTTAAAGATGGTGGTGATTTACAAACGCAAGGAATGGCGTTAGTAGGTATAACTCAAAAAAAGAAAAATAAATATTATTTAAGCTCTTTAATTGTTTCTGCTGTTGGTTTAGAAAGTAGTTGCGTAGACAAAGGTAGCACACTCGATATTATTTTTGAAAATGGTGAAAAGATAAAGCTTTCAAGTTGGAATAAATTTAATTGCAAAGGTGCTAGTTATTTTACTTTGAGTGATAATCATCGAAAAAATTTTTCACAGTCAAAAATTAAAGCTGTAAGGTATACAGAGAAAAAAAGTCGTGAGAAAATGACTTCTAAAAATGAAATCACAGAAAAAAATGCTAATTATTTACCTGACTTAATTAAAGAAATAGATGCGGTTAATTCAGGTGATTTAACTTTTCGAGTTTGTGAATTTTAAAACTAATATAAAGAGGTAAAATGAAAAAATTAGGACTATTTCTATTATTTTTTGGTACAATATTTGCACAAGATGTTTCTTACTATAAAAAGCTCAAAGTAGAAGAAGATAAATTTGAAGGTACTCGAAAGGAAATTGCAACATTTAAAACTCCTTTTGATATTAGTGGGACATGGCATTACTACCAAATTTTAAGATTTACCTACAAAAATCAACCAGAAAAAGAATCTTTGTATCTTCAAATAAAGTATGAGAGTGATGATTGGCTTTTTATAGAAAGTGCAAGTTTTAAAAATTTAGATTCTGGTTGGTCAAAAGATGTTTCATGGAGCTACTACGATGCAAGTAGGGATACAAAATATGGCGGTGAGATTGAAGAGCGTATCTTAATTCCCTTAAGTAAAGAAGAAGCCATAGACCTTTTAAGTCAAAAAAAGTTTATTTCCAGAATTTATGGAAAAGACTATTATAGCGAAAAAAAAGTATCGCAAACTAAGAGCGTTTTAGCAATGCTCAAGATTTTGAAATAATTCCTTTATACTCCAAGCAAATGTAGGGATTTATATAAGCTTACTTATATAAGCTCAGTGTATGGTATTCTAATGTAGGGTATAAATAAGCTTAGTATATAAGATAAGCATTACGATAATCTTATTACGTAGCTTATACCTAAGCGTATTAATTAAGCGCATAAGAAATAAAATAAATTCTCTTAAAGAATTTATTTCTAATTAAATAGACTAAGTGTATACGCTTAAGTATGCGAATAAGACGCTCAATTTTTTTCATTTTAAACCTTGACTAAAATAAAAATAAATAAATAGGTTCTTTTGCCAGCCGAACTAGCTTTTCGAAAGCTTAAATTATTTGCAAACAGTCTCTTTTTAGAGAGAGAAAATATACAATTATTACATATAAGTGTGTATTGAATTAATATTAATTTAGATAAGGGTAAGAGTAATGCATAGAATATATGAAAACAGAAATATTTGTTTGGCAGGCAATGCCAAATTCAAAACAGTATGCAAAGGATTGGCGCATACACATCAATGGGGATGCTGATTTAGCTGCCTCTTTTCGCAAGCGCATTAAATTCACCGAGAATTACATTAGTCATCCAAAGCAATGGATGTTCTTTGGACCCTTTTGCAACAAAAAAACAGCGATTAAAAGCATCAACCGTACCTTAGCTAGGTATGCATACCCACCATTACAATATGATGCCGTAGAAGCTGAATTTGTGTCCAAAAGGGGTAATAATACGGGTCTTAAACAAAACCTGAACCCTGAAAATGGGGTTTAAGATGATTCAACACTATTACACGTATGATGAAGTAGCTTTGGTACTTAGGCGTTCCTCGGACGTGTCACCTACTGTGTCGGAAGATATGGTGGTACTATGAACAAGTACATCACATACGAACAGTTAGCAGAAGAACTATCTTGTACAAAAAGAACAATAGAAAGAAAGATTGCTACTATGAGCATTACCAAACGATACTTTGGTGGTGGCGGTAAGCCTTACTTCTTGGTACTAGATTGGCATAGTAATATGCTATTCAATAAGAGTTTCAAACAATGTACGCAGTTAGAGAAAAGAGAAGTAGGGGATTTGGTAAATGATGTATAATTCCTTAAATTCTAGAGTCAAAGTAAGCGGTACGTTGCATACTACACTAACAAAGAAAAGTGAGGTATGAACAATGGCCTATTTAAAACAAAATAGTAATAGTAGAGGATTCTTCAGTTGGAGTGTTATAGTAAACCTATCAGTAGGTAAACACCGAATAACGCTTAAAGGAATTACAGATAAGAGACTTGCTACTAGATTCAAGAACAAAGCAATCGAAATAGAGACTAAGTCAAAACTCTTTCCTGATAATAAAGATTGGTTGAAAGAAACTTACATAGCATTAGGTAGAGCGGACTTAATCCCAAACGTCAATCATTTAATCCCTCGTATTAAAGAAGGATTCAATGAGTTGATAACAGAAAAACAAACCTATGGTACTATCAACAAACAACAAACGATAGACTGCTACTTGTATGCTATGGAATTGTTAGTAGATGTCTGTGGTAATATCAATATCAATCAAATATCGACTATGCATAAACCAAAGATAGAAATGGAATTTAACAAACGTGGTTGGAAACCTAATACGATTAACATTAGAACACGTAATACAATGCAGTTTCTTAAATGGTGCTTAGAACAGAAGTACATTAGTGAGTTACCCTTTGTCTTTAAGCAGATTAAAGTACCAAAGAGTACGAAGAAGTGGATTAAGCCTAATGAGTTTAAGAGAACAATAAAGTTCTTATCCAAAGAGTATCAAGCCTATGCGGTTGTAGGCTATTACACAGGGCTAAGACTTAGAGAAGTAAATACTAATCCTGATGATAAAGCATATAGAGGATTATATCACACTTGTACAAGAGTCTTTGAGAAAGAGTTAGATAAACACATATGGAAACTACACGTCATAGGGAAGCAAGGGGTCATAGCAGACATACCGATGCCTGATGATATCAAACCTTATCACGACATGATGGTTGCCAATCGTAGAAGTCCTAACAATGTTAGTAAGGCCTTTAAGAAAGCTAGTATCAAAGCAGGATATGGTGGGCATACTTTCCACGATATCAGGCATAGTTTCTGTTCTAACTTGGCATTAAAACAGGATAATACACTCGTACTTAAAAACAGCATGAGACATAGCAGTTTACATACTACCAATAACTACTTACAAGACGAGAGATTGAATTGGAAGTCCTTAATAGATAATATGGATTTAGACGAAGTAATGGCGTAAATAATGAGGACTACTTCGGTAGTCCTTTTTTTTGTATATTTATTGAAATGAAAAAATTTCATAAAGCATTAATAATTTTTATCATTATTTTTACTCCTCTTTTATCGCAAGACAAACGCTTAACAATGCCTGAAGGTTTTACTAAGCTTGATATTCTGGTTGAAACACCAAGAGCTTTATTCTCCACATCAGAAATAGAATCTTTTGTAAAACTTAAACTAAGAAGAAATAATGTAGAGTATTTTGCAGATTCAGATGATGCTTCACATTATCATCCAATGTTATATATAAATCTTAATATTGGTTTAAGCGGGGATGATTTATATTTTGGTAGGTTATCAGTTGCTTTGGACCGTGGGCCACTATACCAACTTTCAATAGTTGATATGTATAAATCTGATTTTGATATTATTAAATATACGAAATTAAAAGGTAGAGAAGGTTTTTTTGGCGCTAAGGTTAAGACTTATTCGGGGATTTTTATTAAATCATCACCTGCCCGTGAATATATAAAAGATACACTTGATGACTATCTTGATGAATTTATATCAGACTATATTGATGCAAATAACTTATAAAAATTACCCCCCCAAACTTTCCCTGAATCTATAGATTTAGACGAAGTAATGGCGTAAATAAAGAGGACTACTTCGGTAGTCCTTTTTTTGTAGATTTATTTGATATGCTTCTGATTAGACGGTAAATCTTATTATTGCTACTTGTAGAGGAACTTTATTACATTATTAAAAAACAAAGGAGAGATTAAAATGGCTCAAAAAATAATTGGTTTTGGAGTTTTAGCACTTGCATTTTACTTAAGAAATGAAGGTATAGAAATTGCATTTTGGTTGTTAGGCATAGCTGGCGTAACAATTATGTTCTATAAAGGATTTAATTAATGTTTGTTAAAATTTTTTATAGGAAGAAAAATAAAGAGGACTATTTCGGTAGTCCTTTTTTTTGTAGATTGTAATATGGAAACATTAGCATATGAATTAGGCAGTATGGTGGGTTTATTGTTTAACCTCCTTATGCAAGTTTTAATTTTAAGATGGTTTGCTGTTAAGTTTGTTTACGATGGAAGAAAAGATAAAATTTCAGGTGGTCACTATGTAATGTTTTTTATTATAGCAATATTTATCTACTTCTTTTTATACAGTTTAATTAATTATTAACAGGAATAATAATATCATGTTTGAAAACATATTTGATTTTGGATTTAATAGAACAAATAAACAAGCATTTGGATTTTGGCTTGCTTGGTCACTTGTTGCTGTGCTAGGAGGTATGTTTATAACGTTCTTACTGCCATCTAGTGGTGGTACTTTCGATGAAGGATTTGAGGAAGGTTATGTAATGGGTGCAATTGTTGCCGTATTTTATTGTCCTCTTATTGCTTTTCTAGTTTTAGGAGCTAAAAATAGATTAAATGAGCTTCGTTACATTGTGATTTGTTTATTAAGTATTATTATCTCTCTTTTTCTTGGAGGTTTTTTTGGATTAATTCCTGCTGCATACCTTACTACTCTAGAAAAAAACTAATTCCCCAAACACTCCACAATGTGAAAGTAATTGCTTAAATTATGACTACAATGCGACTACAATAGTCACGTTAGGACGATTTATAGAGCAAAGACATCCTTCTTTACACGCAGGACGTCGGGAGTTCGAATCTCTCATCGCCCACTAGGTTAGTAAACCTATTCGTTTGACGACAAAGCAAGGGCTACTTCGGTAGCCTTTGTCTTACACTAAACAACCTATCTAATACCTTAAAGACGACAAGAAGTGGCTATATTATTGGCTATATTATATTTCAATCCTTATCAATTGGAATTCTCAACCTAAAATTCTCAACCTAAACAAGATAATCGAGGGGGTAGGTAACATATATAAAAGACACACACATTCTAAAATAATTTTTGTAAGTTTTTATATGTTTGCTTACTTCTATACATTACTAGCATTTGGTATTATATATTTTGGATTTAAAAGTCTTAACGATTTAGAAGATAAAAAATATTACCGCATTTCAATTTTTTTAACAATTGCAATATTTGCACTGATAACCTATGAGTTAGGATTTGCTAAATCACCAGGTTGGTCACCAACCGAAAAATCAGAATTTATAGAAAGCTGTGTAGATGGAGCAAGCGGAAGTATGACTCGTTCGGAAGCTAGTAAATACTGTAATTGTGTTCTTAATGATTTAATGGAAGATTATGATACTCCTGAAGATGCATTGAATGTTGACGTTTTTTCGTATGCAATTGAATGTTTATAATATTAGTATCTGTTAATTAATCCAACTTTCTAAATTTTCAACCTAATTATATAAACCTAAACAAGATATCGAGGGGGGTAGGTAACATATATAAAAGGCACTCTTAACAGCGATGGTAGTTTTCAATTCGATTCAATATCTAGACCACTAGAATCTTTAGTCGATTAATCCTCATCTTATTATTCCAATAGACATCTACTCTGAATAATCGTTAGATTTGTTGATTATGAAAAGATATAAAATTTATAAAAGTCCTCTTGGTATGATAGAAGCTGTTAAGACTGGTTGGTCTTGGCCAGGTTTCTTTTTTACTCTCATTTGGTTATTAGTAAAAAAATTATATGTAACAGCTGGAATGGTTTTTTTGATAGCGATTATAATAGGATTTGTAGAGTTTGAAACTGGAGGAACAGTTCTTTCTTCATTTTATAATCTTTCTATTGGATTAATAGTTGGATTGAAGGGAAATCAATGGAGAATAAAGAATCTTGTTAGTCGTGGATTTATTTTTAAGACTACAGTAAGTGCTAAAACTCCTGAAGGTGCACTTGCATCATATACAACGAACACTAATGAATAAATAATCTCTCAAATCTTCCCAAATCTTATTATTCCAATAATTATTCCTTATATTTGTTCATATGGCCTACTGGGATAAAATGAAAGATGCTTATCATTTGAAAAAGAAATTTGAAAAAATGAGTAAAGATGAAATTATTAATAAATATGCAGGTGAAATGTATGACAGAGAAAGTGAATACATACAGACAGTAGAAAAGTATGAAAGAACTATCCTCGAACTTAAAAATCAAATTAAGGCACTAAAAAAATAATGGGAATTTTTGACATTTTTAAATCAAAAAAAGAAGGTGTTCATACAACTGATATTAAATTATCTTATCCTGGACATTATTCTGGTGAATTTTATAACACAGTCGGTACAATGGAGGCACATTACAAAAATGATATACTTCACGGTCCATTTAAATGTTATGATGAAGATAATGTCTTAATTCAAGAAGGAAAATATTTAATGGGTAATTTATTTGGTGAGATTGTTGGTTATCATTTGAATGGAGATATTAAATATAAAAGGAATTATAATGAGTTTGGAAACAGCATTGGAAAAGAACTTCGTTATCAGCGTGGAAATAAACTTGTAGAATCTGGATATTATTGTAACTGCTGTGAAGGAGGATTGCAGCAACAACATGGTGTTTGGAAAGAATATGACAATGAAGGCAGGGTTATAATAGAAGGAAATTTCGACCACGGTCATAAAGATGGCCTTTTTATAAGTTATAAATATAAAGGTAGTACTAAGAAACCAATCAAAGATTATTCAATATTATATGGATATGACCCTAATGCATCTAATTGGCAATTATCTGAAAGAGTCCTTGAAAAAAAAGTTTATCTATCAAATGGTAAGATAAAAAATGTAAAGAAACTAACGGAAAAGATTGGTGATGATGTTATGGATTACAGATATATTAGTGACGTTAATTTTGATAATTTAGGTCGCTATATTGCAAACGGTAATTAAGACAAGGAGAAAATTATGAAAAAACTAATAATTATTTTGATGTTTATGGGACCTTTATTGCTCTTATCTTGTGATAATAGAACTGATGAAGAAAAGAAATTAGAACTTGATAATCTTTATTCTTCAATAAAATCTATCCCTTCTTCTATGCCTTGTGAAAATTTAAAAGGATACCAAAAATTAAAGTCCCGTGACATACAGTATGGAATGAATATTTATAAAGATATTTATGAAGTAAAAATAAAAGATTATGAAAAAAAATGCTTAAAAATTCAGGAAGAAAAAAGACTAGAAGAATTAAGAGTAGCAGAACTTAAAAAGCTTGGTGATTGGACAGTAGGAAATTATGTTGATGAATTTGGAGATGATACAGGTGAACATTTTATGCAAATTAAATCTCGTGGAACATTTTCAAATACTGCAACTCAAAATTCATCACTTAATGTCACTCTAATGTATGACAAAAAAGAGCGACCATGGTTTAGATTCTATGAATATGCTGGTAGTAATCCAATTAAAGGTTATTATAGTAAAGAGCATTTATTCCCATGTAAAGTGAAATCAGGTGATATAGTTTTTAATTTAAATCTAAAATTAACTAAAGGTGGAAGCGCTCTTACTATTAGAGAATATATAGGGAAATCTGAAAGAAAAATCTGGAAAGATTACACAGATGCCACTGATAAGCTTATAAATGAAATGAAAAAAGGTAGTCTTGTTAAATTTTCGTGTTTCGATATGGAGTCTACAGCTTCAACCTATAGATTTGATTTAGATTTTTCTTACTATGAAAATGCATTAAGAAAATTCAATGAACTATAAAAAATTACTTTTATTAATATGTATCACAGCTTTTTCTTATACACAAGATGCAGCAAGTTTTGGTGTCGGTAGAAATGCTAATGGATTTACTATGTCAGGTAGCTATGAATTTTCAAAACCTCTTTTTGTTGCTGTAGGTGGAAATTTATTTGATTCTACTGGAAGTGATGCCTATGATTTTGCCCCTGGTCTTTTTGATGACCCTGAATTGGGAAAAGTATCAGATGCATTATGGATTGCGGGAGGATATGTTCTTAATATGGCATCTGCAAAATTATATCTTGGAGGAGGTCTTTCTTTCGAACAAGACTATTTTAAATATAGAGACCCCAGTGAGATTCTTGGTGATGCTAAAGGCATTTATTATGTTGTAGACGATAATGAAAGCAATACCATTCCATCTTTATATATTGGAGCCTCGTTTAAGATTGGTAAAGAAGATGGAATTTTTAATAGTATGGGCGTTTCTTATATGACAAGTTCAAACGATTTTAACTTAACGTTTGGGATGAACTTATAATGAAAAAGTTTATCCTTTCTTAGCATGAAGAAATTTCTCATAACAATTCTTTTTATGTCGATTATTTTTCCACAAGTAAAAGCAACTACTGTTAATGGAAAAGAAGTTATTTTAAATGATAATGGTACTTGGGAGTATATCAAAAAAATATCAAACTCAAATGAAACGGGTATCTGGAAAATTCGATATTATGTTGATACATTTGGTGATCCTACGGACTCAGGATACATTGGCAGTGAATCTATTATGGGTACTTTTGGCAATTCAGCTACCACAAATGCAAAATTAAAAGTCAGATTTATAATTAATAAGGAGACAATTCGGATAAAATTGTATGAATATGGCGGCAATACTCCTGTTACAAGAAATTCGATAGATGGTTATGAAGTATATTTGAAACACAATGGTGAGAGGGTATATAGGTTCAAAGACGGAAAACAATATGGTGATTCTTTTAAGGCAAAACATCGGTCAGAGTATCTTATTTTTGATATGAATGATTCATCTGAATCAAGTTCTTATGGAACAAAATATGATAAATCAAGCAATCAAGTTTTTATGGAGAAATTGAAAGAAGGAGGTTCTTTCCAATTTGTTTTAAGGCCTTTTAATTATAGTTTTTCTTTAAATACAGAATATAATTTTTCTATACCAGATGCAGGCGGTTTTTTAAATGCTTATAATTCTTTATTTCAATAAATAAATCTCATGATTTTATTTAAAATCTTTATGTTTTGGGATAGATACACCAGCTTTAGAACTTGCTAAGTCGAAGTTATTATCCAAAATTGATATAGCCTCAAATCCTTTATTTACTAAGTCTTTGATGCTCAATGCATTGTACATAAAAGCAAAAATAATAAAACTTAGACCCCAAGAAACTATTCCAGCTAATAACTGAATTATTGCCCATTTCCAGTCCGATCTGAATAATGCAGGAAAACAACCAAAAAATAAAGTTGTCCAGGAAAACCCAACTGGTGCCTGTTTTATCTCGTTACTGTGTGGATGTTTAAATGTAATCGTTGTATAAGCCATAAAAGTTACCTCCTTAAACTAATTTATATTAAATTATACAGAATTTGAAAATGAAATACTATTCTTAAAATGAAGACATTTAAAATATATGAAAGCCCTTTGGGAATGAGAGAGGCAGTGAAGGTTGGTTGGTCATGGCCTGCTTTCTTTTTCACATTAATTTGGCTGTTAGTCAAAAAGCTTTATCTAATTGCAGCAATTCTTTGGACTGTCGGATTTATCATTATTCTATTGGAAATTGAGGCAGGAAGTGGAGAAATTATCTCTTCTTTGTTTACATCAATTATCAGTATTGTAGGTGGTGTGCAGGGTAATAAATGGAGAGAGGATAACTTGCTCAAGCGAGGATATCGTTCAGAAACTACACTTCAAGCTATGACTCCTGAAGGTGCCTTAGCCTTATTCGTCCAACAACAACCTAAGAACAGTTAAAACTGCAAGAATAAATTCTTTTTATCATAAAAGAAACTTTCAAAAGTCATTCTAAAATGTACGTGCAAGATATCGAGGGGGGTAGGGTACATATATAAGACGTACACGCAATCTTGGATAATTCTTGGGGAACTTTACTGTTATCAAATAGTTTAGTTATTTTAATAGACATATATTGTCAATATTAATTGAATTAATAAACAATTGGAGGTTCCAATGAAAAAAATAGTATTAGCATTAGCTTTTTTAACAACCATTTCCTTCGCTCAAGATAGACAAGAGAAATCAATACTTGAAACATGGGAAGAAAAGGTAGGTAAAGAAAATCCTGCTGTTAATGTTTATGGTGCTCTTTTTGAAATTAAGCATAAAGGTGATTTATCAAGCAGAATTAGTTTAAGTCAATTTGATAATGATGCAAACATATTTGCTCTTGGTGCACTAAAAGATTTAGCGGGCGAAATTCTAATTCTTGATAGCAAACCATTTATTTCATATGAAACGAGTAATAGTGAGGTGGGTATTTCAAATGATTTTAACCACGAAGCAGCATTGTATGTTTCTGCTGTTGTAAATAATTGGACTGAATTAAAGTTGCCTGCTAATGTTAACACCATAGAACAACTTGAAAAATATATTGAAGAAATTAGTAGTGATAATCATATCAACATTGAAAAACCATTCCCTTTTATGATCAATGGCGCTTCATCTGTAGTAAATTGGCACATTATTAATTGGGATACGACAGATACAGTTCATAATCACCAAAAACATATCGAATCAGGATTGTCAGGAGTCTTGGAAGACACACCTATGACAATACTTGGTTTTTACTCAAAAAAGCATAAAGCGATTTTCACTCATCATACAACATTTCTTCATATGCACTTTCTGACAAATGATGAAAAAATTGCAGGTCATATTGACGAAATCTATTTTGGGGATGAACAAACTCTATACATACCAAATTAGATATACCACATATGTGTAGATGCAGGGATTCAAGTAAATCTGAATTCTCAACCTAAACAAGATATCGAGGGGGGTAGGGTACATATATAAAAGGCACACACATTCTAAAATAATTTTTTAAGGATTGAGTACGACAGGATTTGAACCTGTGATCGCACAACAATTGTTAACTAATCTGACATATTTTGTATAAAATTTTTTATATAAAAAAAAGTTTTATCCAAGGATAAAATAAAAAAATGAAATAGATTCTTTAAGTAATTTTTATATCGAACTGGGGAACAAAAATATTTATTTGACGTAAATAATATTGTAAATGGGAGGGCATATCAAAAAAATAATTCTATTTCTAGTAACATTGTCAACAATGTTATTTTCACAGGATTGGGTTTACGATTTCGATGAAGCTAAAGATTTAGCAATCAAAGATAATAAAATAATTGTTTTAGTATTTCAAGGATCTGATTGGTGCTCACCTTGTATTAAGCTTGATAGAAATATTTGGCAAAATAACGAGTTTAATAAAATTGCAAAAGAAAATTTTGTTATGCTATTAGCCGACTTTCCTCGAAAGAAGAAAAATGCATTGAATAGTGTGCAACAAGAAAAAAATACAGTTTTAGCAGAAATGTTTAATAAAAACGGATTTTTCCCTCTTGTAGTTGTATTAGATAAAAATGGAGACGTGTTAGGTCAAACAGGTTACAAGAAAGTAACTCCTACCGATTATGCAGATTTTCTCATATCAATGAAGATTAATGATTAGATATTTTACAACTTGTTGCATTTATCTTTCTTTTCTATCAGCTTTGCTTGCTCAGGACACATATAAAAAAACATTTAAACTTATGGGTAGTCGTTTTGATATAAGTGTAGTCGCAAACAATCAAATTGAGGCGGATAATCATATAGATACTGCAGTAAAAGAGATAAAAAGAATTGAAAACCTTATTTCTTCCTGGATTCCAGCATCTCAGACAAGCACAATTAATAAAAATGCTGGCGTTAAGCCTGTTTATGTAGATAAAGAATTATTTAACCTTATTGAACGTTCTATAAAAATTTCAACATTAACAAATGGAGCATTTGATATCAGCTATGCTTCAATGGATAAGATTTGGAAGTTTGATGGAACTATGAAATCGATACCTTCAAAGCAAAAAGTAAAGAATTCAGTTGAAAAAATTGGATATCAGAATATTGTTTTAAATAGAAGTAATCAAACAGTCTTTCTAAAGTTAAAAGGTTCTAAGATTGGTTTTGGTGCTATTGGGAAGGGTTATGCAGCTGATAAAGCAAAAGAATTATTAATAAATAATGGAGTTGAATCTGGTATAATAAATGCTTCAGGAGATTTGGTAACATGGGGACAGCCTGTTGATAGTAAAGATTGGATGGTTGCAATTGTTAATCCTATAGAAAAAGAGAAAGTATTTGCCTGGCTTCCAGTAGTAAATAGCGCTGTTGTAACATCAGGTGACTATGAAAAATTTATTAATATTGATGGAGAAGTATTTTCGCATATTATTGATCCAAGAACTGGATATCCTAGTGCAGGTATACGTAGCGTGACTGTATTTAGTAAAACAGCAGAAATTGGGGACGCTTTAGCAACATCTGTATTTATATTAGGTCCAGAAGTTGGTTTAGATCTTATTAATCAATTAAAAGGTATTGAATGCTTGATTGTTGATTCAAATAATGAAATTATTTCTTCAACAAACCTTGATTTAGGAAAAACAAATCAATCAAACATAAAAAAGACAGGTTTAATTAAAAAAGATATTTCAAATAAACTTTCAGTGTTAAAGGAATATGAAAAAATAAATATCAACGATCCAGATATGGATTTAAATCAAAGGAAAGTTGAAAGATTTGAAACAAATTTTCAAATTTATAGAGAAGCAGCAGCGGGAGCAAATGGCGGAAAATCTGGAGGTGGTTGTGGTTGTAATTAGAAAAATGCATTTACTTCTAGTTTCTATCTCGCTTCTTGGAGGTTTGTTATTTGCGCAAGATAGCAGTGAAATGTTATATAAGAAAAGAGTGTTGGATCAAATAGAAATCAATTTTCTAAATAGCTATTATGTTCAGGAAGGAGAAAATGCTTCAGTAACAGGAGGAGTAGGGAATGAAAAGTTAACAGACTTCACACCTTCTTTTGTTGTAGCAATTCCATTAAATGACGATGATATTCTTACCATCGACTTGACAACATCAAATTATACTTCTGCATCTTCAAGTAATGGTAACCCTTTTGATGTTTCAGGTTCATCGTCAGGTTATGATGATGACGACAATGATGATGACGATGATGAAGATTATGACGAAAATGAAAATAGTTATGGCGATCCAAAAGATATAATAGGAAGTCCATGGGTAGCATCTTCTGGCGCTTCTAAGCAGGACGTGTGGAGTAGTCTTAGTTTAGGTTATGAAAGTTCTTCAGATGACAGAAATACTGTTAAATCACGAAATATCTCAATCTCTAAAGAATATGACTATAGTTCCGTTGGTATTGGTGGAGGTATTACAAAATTATATAATCAAAAGAATTCATCTTTTTCAGTAAGTGGTAATATTTATTTTGACAGATGGGATCCAATTTATCCAACAGAACTTAAGGCGTATTCAGATGAAAACGGAAATCTTGATGCAGGATTCTTTTACAATGTCGATATCAAAGATGTTCATGGAAATGTTAGTCTAGATTGGCGACCAATTAATGATTTTTCTTTGATTAAAGATGATAGCAGGAATTCTTATTCATTATCTATTAGCGCATCGCAAATTATAGGGAAAAATAGTCAAGCCTCTTTCTTTCTTGATGTGATAAAGCAGGAAGGTTGGCTTGCTAACCCGTTACAGAGAGTTTATTTTTCGGATGTAAGTAATTATTTTATAGGAAATGAATCGAGTATTTCAAACTATACATCAAAATCTAATCGAGATGTATTTCATTTGTCAGATGATATTGAACGACTTCCTAGTAGTAGGATAAAGATTCCTTTCGGATTTCGCTTTAATTATTTTATTAATGAAAATATAACTGTTAGAAATTATTATAGATATTACTCTGATGATTGGGGCGTTCGTTCAAATACGATTAACTTAGAAGTTCCATATAAAATTTCTGATTCTTTTACTCTTTATCCATCTTTTAGGCATTATGATCAAACACAATCAGATTATTTTGCTCCATATGATATGCATTTATCTACATCTGATTTCTATACATCGGATTATGATTTGTCATCCTTTAATGCGAAGCAATACGGAATAGGGTTGAGTTATAAAGATATTTTTACAGAACGACATATCTTTAATTTTGGATTAAAAAGCATTGATTTGAAATTCAGTAACTATCAAAGAAGTAATGGATTCAATGCAAATATTTTTTCTGTTGGTTTTGTTTTTATTCAAGATTAATCAATATAAGATAATTTATCTTGCTAATCGGGCGAGGTAGGTAGTATATATAAAAGGCACACACATTCTAAAATAATTTTTTGTATCTTTGTTTGAAATGAAAAAATACAAAACCTTTGAAACTGAAAGACTTTTTCTTAAACCAACATCAGTGGAAGATGCAGAATTTATTTTTGAGTTACTAAACTCTCCAAACTGGATTAAGAATATTGGGGATCGAAATATTAACTCTATTAATGATGCAAAAAAATATATTCAAACCAAAATGCTACCCCAATTAACCAAACTTGGCTACTCAGTTTATACTCTAATATTAAAACAAGATAATATAAAAATTGGAACTTGTGGATTTTATGATAGAGAAGGTATAAAAGGCATTGATATCGGTTTCGCATTACTACCAGAATATGAAAAAAAAGGTTATGCATTTGATTCTACAAGAAAATTAATGAATGTCGCATTGAAGGAGTTTGGAATAAAAGAGATAAGCGCTATCACAACAGAAGAAAATATATCTTCAAAAAAACTATTACAGAAATTAGGTTTTGAACCAAATGGTATTATCAAACTTCCAAATGATGATGAAGAATTATTACTTTACAAATATACCTGCTTTCTTCTCTAAAATAAATAGTAATTAAAACTACAAGTACACAATCCTGGGCAATTTTTTAAATCTTGTGAATAGATGGACTAAAAAAGAGTAACTTTAATGAAATCAACAAAATGGAGATTAATATGAAATGCTTAACATGTAAAAGAACTTGGAAAAGAACCAAGTGGTATGAATTTATCAGCTTCTTAACTAAATGTAAGAAGTGTGGTAGTAGGTGCATACTAAGGTATTAAGAAGATTGGTCAAGCAATCATCAAACTAAATGAAATCAATTTTATAGGCAATTATAGGCAAAAAAATGAGGATTAATCTTTGTAGATATTAAGGGCAGCAAGAGAACTAACCCATATAAGAAAAGTTGACAATCTGATTAATAGGTCAAACTTACTTTCAATTAGATTGTTCAATTGTGGAAAAAACATCGCTAACCAAATTATGAAAGCAGTTATGCCAACAATCTGAAGTTGCTTCTTTCGTAAATCGTTCATAAGTAAATGTAGGGACAAATTATCATTTATTCGTCCTTATAGTTCTCTTCGAGAATTCCTTTCTCTTTTAAAGTTTTTATAAGTTTGTCCAATCGAACAAATGCTACCATTCCCATCATCCCAAAAACAAAACCTATTACTGCCATACCTTCCATAATTATCTCCTTAGCTACCTTTATTTATTGCCGAAACCTATTCAAGTAAACGGAAATTTTCAACCTTAATCTCTAATACCACAATTAATTGCCAGTTAAAAAGCCAAGAAAAATTGTGCAATATTCATATACAAAATAAAAACTAATTATTAGTTTTAAGATAACGCTACCAAAAAATCCAATGAAAGATCCAAATGCTATTTTTAATGCTTTTTTAGTATTGTTGTTGTGTTCAATAAATGCACCAATAAACGCGCCAATAAATGTTCCAATAATAAACCCTATTGGCGGTATAAATAACCCAATTAAAAATCCAATTGTGCTTCCTATGAGTGATAGCTTTCTACCTCCAAATAGTTTCACACCATAGAATTGTATAAAATTTTCAATGATTGAGAAAAAAAATACAACTACCCCCCATATCATTAATGTATTCAATGGTAGTGATTGATCAATTGAGCTTATTAAAATAATAATAGATATATAAGCCAGTATTGGTCCAGGAATAACAGGAATAATACTTCCAATTAAACCCATCAATAAGGTTATTAAACTGATAAACAAAAGAAGATAATCAAATATCGACATTATAGTATAAAATTAAGTAGAGGGTTAATAAGGTAGTAATCAAATTTATAAAAAAATTATCAATCATAACTATATGCTTTAAATCTCTCATCGCCCACTTCCAATTAAAATGTAAAGTTAACTTTACATTTTACACTATTTCATATATATTCATATATCATGAAATTCAAAAAAATACTATTCTATATTTGGGCCGAACTTGGGGTGGGAATATTTGGAACTAGATTTGCAGGTGATTAAGCAGTTTTTTCAGTTATTTATTTTTTTGTGTTGGAGTTGTAATTGCATGGTCAAAAGATTTTGCAGATAAAAGTAGGGATGTTCAAAGGACTCTTAACAAATCAAATAGTGATCTTTTCATTGAGGATAATACTGATATGGAAAAAAATAATACCCCAACTGAATCTGGAGATTATTTGATTGGTGGAGATGATGAAGATTTCTAAATATTTAGAGCTCCAACTTACTATCAAGTGATAAAAAAAGGCTGTAATAATTACAGCCTTTTTTATAAAATAAAATGTATTCAATAATGAGCTAGAACAAGAGTATTAAACCTACTCCAAGCGAGAAAAGCTCGCTATCTAAGCCATATGATACATTAGGATTAAGGTATACATTGGAACTTTCTTTAAACGGATTAAGCATTCCCGCCCCAATTGTTAATGAACCATCACCTTCTTCTGGAATATCATATCCACCACCAACATATATATTATCTCTTACGAAATAATCTACGCCAATCATTATATTTGTCGCTTCATTTGCGTATTTCAAATTACCTTTAACTAGTAAATTTTCTTTAAGAAATTTACCATATGTTAAATCTAAATTGGTCGTTGTTTCTCCTTTGGTACATTCATCGTCATCCTCACCACACCCTATATCTGCTGTAGCTGATACACTTAGGGATCCACCCATTAGTGTTGTTCCTACTTCAAATTGTCCAAATGCTAGTGACGTAAGCATAGTAAATACCAAAAATAAATACTTCATATAATCTCCTTTTTTAAATGATCAATAATCAAATATAGTAGATTTAATTAATAAAAAGTTTAAAATTTTTATATTAAATCGATAAAGTAGTTTTTAAGAATTAGTAATTAAAACTTATTAATGTGTTAATATATGGTGCCAATAATTAATTTCTCTTGAATGAAAACATACGAAATAGAATTAAATAGTATAACGAAAAGATTGCCAAAATATCTACATAAGTATATTGTAAAGCAACCTTATGATAATTACACAGCTCAAAATCAAGCTGTTTGGAGATATGTTATGAGATCAAGTGTTGATTTTTTGCAACATGTTTCATATGGTGATTTTGTAGATGATTTAAAAAAGACAGGCATTGCGATTGATGATATTCCTAGAATGGAAGGCATGAATCGTATTTTAAAAAATATTGGATGGGCTGCAGTTGCGGTTGACGGATTTATACCTCCATCAATTTTTATGGAATTTCAGGCAAATAACGTGCTTGTAATTTCTGCAGAAATTCGTACAATAAAGCACATAGACTATACTCCTGCTCCAGATATAATTCATGAATCAGCAGGTCATGCTCCAATAATTGCTGATCCTGAATATGCTACATATTTGAAACGATTTGGTGAAATTGGTTGCAAAGCTTTTTCAAAACCACAAGATGATAAGCTTTTCCATGCAATACGTGAATTATCAACTATAAAAGAAAATCCAAATTCATCTGAAAAATCTATTAAAGAGTCATCAGAATTAGTTGAGTTTTTACAGAGTAATATGGGCGAACTTTCAGAAATGGCTAAAATTAGAAATCTTCATTGGTGGACTGTTGAGTATGGATTAATTGGGAATATTGAAAACCCAAAGGTTTATGGTGCTGGGTTACTTTCATCTATTAAAGAAAGTAAAGATTGTTTAAATAAATCGTTATCCAAATTACCATACAATGTTAATGTAGCTGAAGTTAATTTTGACATTACTACGCCACAGCCACAACTATTTATTACTCCATCTTTTAAATTTCTAAGTGAAGTTTTGGAGCAGTTTGTTAGTAAAATGTCATTTAAGATAGGCGGCTTGAAAGGAATTCAAAATGCTATTGACTCAGAAAAAATTGGGACTATTGAATTAAGTTCAGGGGTACAGATATCAGGTATTTTTTCTAATGTTATTTCTTGTAATGGTAACCCTGTTTATTTTCAAACATCAAACCCTACAGCTTTGTATGTGAATGGTGTAGAAATTCCTAATCATGGAACCGAGTATCACAAAGATGGATTTGGAAGTCCAATAGGACGTCTTTCTTTCTATCCCGCCCTATCATTAGAAGAATGCTCAGAAGAAGATTTAGATGTGATGGGAATCATTGTCAACAAAGAGGTTGATATTTTTTTTGAAGGAGGAATTCATGTTTCAGGCAAACTAATAAATAAGGTGTATTATCCTGATAATAAGTACAGAAGGCTCAGAATGCTTTCATTTGAAGACTGTACGGTCACACATAGTGTAGACTCTCAAAACCAGGCAACATTATTCCAACCAGATTGGGGTACATATGACATGGTATTGGGAGAGAAAATCACATCTGCTTTTTGTGGTCCAGCTTCCTATGATTCTTTTGAAGATGATGGAATTATTTTATCTAAAAAACCACCTCAAATTGAATATTCTGATAAACAAAAATTGCTTCATAATTTATACAAACAAGTAAGAATTATGAGAAACAAAAATGATATCAAAGTTGATATTTTACAAGATATTTTTCTAAAAATAAGAAAGGATTTTTCTGGTGAATGGTTATTGGTTCTTGAAATATATGAACTGTTATATAAATCAAATTTGTCTTTTGAAAAAGAATTGTTAAAGTATTTAGAATTTTTAAAAGAAAATATTCAAATTTCAAACCTGATATCAACAGGCTTAAAATTAATTCAATAAATTAAAAATATGAAAGGCGATTGAATGAATTTTTTTATCAATTTTTTTTTAACAATATTTATTTCTTCATATCCAGTTTTGGCAGAAAATTGTCCTATACCTAATTTGATGCCATTAGTAAAAAAGGTTTTAAAATCTGATGCTAGAAAAAAAATAGTTAAAAAAGTCATCAAAGAAGATGTAGTTAAAGCTGCAATCGAAAAAACTATTGAAGCAGTAGAAGAAAACAACGTAGATGACGAAAAAATAAAGAGGACTATTTGGGTAGGCCTTTTTTCCTATTAGTAGATACAATCAAAATTAACTATGTTGTTTAATCAGAAGAAAAAGGAGAATGACATGAATGACAAAGAAAAAAAAGTCAGAAAGTTTTTATCTAAGCAGATACAACAGTTAAATAATATAGTAGCTGATTTGGATACAGTGATCACTGATATGGGCACTGAGTTTTATAGAGTAAGTATATTCGGTTCAGCAAGAATAAAGCCGGACACAAAAGAATATAAGGAAGTATATATATTAGCTAAAGAATTGGCAGAGAGCGGTGCAGATATAGTTACTGGCGGAGGACCAGGCTTGATGGAAGCTGCGAATGCAGGTGCCAAAGAAGGTAGTTCATCAAAATCAAAATCATACGGGCTTAGCATTGAGCTTCCTTTTGAAGACACTCCAAATGAACATGTAGATGTAAGATATCATCACAAAAGATTTTCTTCTCGTTTAGACGAGTTTCTCCGTATAAGCCATGCTGTTGTTGTTACCCCTGGAGGAATTGGTACGCTTCTTGAGTTATTATATACTTGGCAGTTGATTCAGGTAAACCATATTTCAGCAAGGCCAGTAATTCTAGTTGGCGATATGTGGAGCGGTTTTCTGGACTGGGTTAAATCAGAACCATTAGAAGCACAGTTAATGGATAAAGCTGATTTTGATAATATTATTATCGTAAAAGATGTTCATGAAGTAACTAAGTTGCTCAAACCAGAGATAAAGAAATTCTATACAGAAAAGTTTAAATCTTAAAACAGAGAGGACTACTTCGGTAGTCCTTTTTTTTGTACATTTAAGTAATATGAAAAAAATACTGTTTTATAGTTTTATTTATTCTTTGTTATCATGTAGTTCACCGACAAAGAGCGAATCATCTTTGCAACCTCTTATTATTGATGACTTTAGTGTTACGACCAATGAAGATACCTCTATCGATATTACATTACAAAAATATAGAACAGATGGAACAAATTTAACTTATACAATCGTTGTTGATGCTGCAATGGGAACAACAAGTGTAAATGGTAATATTATTACTTATCTGCCAACAGAGAATTATAATGGAACAGATACTTTTACATATAAAGCAAATGATGGTTCTAATGATAGTAATGTATCAACCGTAATGATTACAATTAGCATGGTAAACGATAATCCCACAGTTCAAGATATAAACGATTTATCTATGACTATTAACCAGTCAATAGATGTAATACTAGCTGGTTCAGATATAGAAAATGATAATTTAACATTTAGTATTGTGGATAATCCAAGAAACGGTACAGCTTCAATTGAAGGAAATATAGCGCGCTTCATCGCAACTAACCTTGGAACAGATTCTTTTACTTACAAAGCAAATGATGGTATGGTTGATAGCAATAAAGCTACAGTTTTTATTGAAATAAGCTCTCCAAATACTAGCCCAGGTGATGATACAATTTATGGTACTGCAAATCCAGATACATTATATGCTGGAGCAGGAAACGATATTTTGTTTGGTCTTGGTGGAAGAGATCTTCTATATGGAGAAGCGGGAAATGACATTATCGACGGCGGAAGTGGCCAAGATAAGCTTTATGGTGGCGATGACAACGATACTTTATATGGTTCTGACAGTTTCGACGAGTTATATGGCGGGAATGGCGACGATATTCTTGATGGTGGCGACGGGAAAGATCAGCTTTACGGCGGCAGTGGCCACGATATTTTTATCGCTCGTCCAGGGGATGGTTCAGATGGCTTTATAACTACAAGCACTATTCATGATTTTGAAGATGGAGTTGATAAAATTCGCTTAGAAGGCGATTTAAGTTTCTCTAATGTTTCTATCGCACAAGGAACCCAAGGTTCATTTTCTGCGGGTGGTTATACTTTTTATTATGATTATAGAAGTCATACTCTGGTAAGCGCTAATAACGAATATTTATTTACGATAACTGACACCAACCATAGTACTATTTCATCAGCAGATTTTATCTATTAATAATATAGTAAAAACAAATTCAAAGATTTTTTCAAGAAATATTATCACCATTCATATCAACTCGTTTATCAAAAACATTACAAGCACTACTTATGCAGTCTTTTTTTTGTATATTTATAACAATGAAATCACTTTTAACATCTCTTTTAATAGTAAGTAATCTTTTTGCTCATGAGCTTTCAAAATCTGATCAAGCTGAGTTTGTAGATGGCAGTTTTTTAGACTTTATATATTTGGGAGCCAAGCATATGGTCACAGGCTATGATCATATATTATTTTTAGTGGGTGTAATTTTTTTCTTAACAAAACTTCCAGATATTGTAAAATTTGTTACTGCGTTCACTATCGGACACAGTATTACACTTATCTTTGCTACTTTTTATAAGATTACTGCAAATTATTATTTGATTGATGCTGTTATTGCATTTAGTGTGATATATAAAGGATTTGAAAATTTAGATGGCTTTAAAAAAGTATTCTCCAGAAATGCGCCTAATTTGATTCTCATGGTTTTTCTCTTTGGACTAATTCATGGATTTGGATTGTCTACTCGTTTACAGCAATTACATTTAAACGAAGACAGTCTATTATTATCAATTCTTTCATTTAATTTGGGAGTAGAATTCGGACAAATAGCAGCGCTTCTAATAGTATATCCTATTATTTTAATTCTTCGAGGAGATTCATTTAAAAGATTATCTACGGTGGTTAATTGGGGACTGATCGTTTGCGGTATACTCTTACTAGCATATCAGCTCAATGGATATTTTTCAGATATTAATCATGAAGAAGATCATACTGTTCAGGTAGAAGGGCATGAACATAATACTGAGGTACATTCTCATGGGGATAGTGAACTACACTCCCACGAAGCGAGTACACATGAAAAGATAGATAATGAAGAATTTGAGAAAGATACGAATCATTCGCACGATGGTGAAAATACTCACCATCATTAAGCGCTATTTATTTGTCTATATATTGTAATGCCCAATCATTCAGATGATTCAACACGGGGATAAGGGACAAGCCTTTTTTAGTAAGACTGTACTCAACTCTTGGTGGAATTTCAGCAAAAATTTTACGATTAAGAATTTCATTTTTTTCTAAATCTCTTAATTCGCGAGTAAGCATATTCTTGCTAATTTTATCAATACTACGCTCTAAAATTCCAAAACGATTAATTCCTTCTACAATTCTCATAAGGATAATAGGGCGCCATTTACCACCAATCATCAACATGGAATAGGTAATAGGACAGCCTACGGTGTTACTACAATTTTTTTTATGGTTCATTTTAATAGTCTCTTTTATATAACTATGAACAAAAATAGTGCCTACTTGTTAAAATACATATTACTTCATAAATTTAGTCTAATTAAAAGCGAAAGGCAATAATGAATACAAAAAAAGAACCATATTTAGTTAAAGGCGAGAAAGATAAAAACTATGCTTGGTGTACATGTGCTGAGTCTTTAAACCAGCCATTTTGTGATGGAAGTCATACTAAGACAGATAAACAACCAATTGTATTTAAAGCAGAAAAAGATGGAGATATGTATTTATGTGGCTGCAAAGAATCAAATAATGCACCATATTGTGATGGGGCACATTTAAGCTTATAAAATGAAAAAAATATTTGTCATTATACTCATTCTTACATCCTTTTCTTTTGCGCGAAACGATTCACAAAATATCTCTGAAATTATTGACGCCTACTTAGAGTTAAAAAATGCATTAACAGAAGATAGTGAAAATAAAGCAGTCGAAGCTGGCTACCTTATTCTTGATACATTTGATAATTTTAATATATCTGAGCTAACAAAAGATCAACATAGAGAGTATATAAAAATTGCCAAAAATGCAAAAGAGCAAGTTGGATATATTGTAAAAATTCCCATAACTACCAACTCTGCGGACGGCTACATTGATCAACAAAGAGAGCATTTTCAAATCTTGAGCAATGATATAGATGCTTTAATTACATTACTAGGCATACAAACGGATAAAACTTTATACAAACTGTTTTGCCCTATGTATAATGATGATAAAGGAGCAATGTGGTTAAGTGAAACTGATGAAATTAAAAATCCATTTTATGGGAGTAAGATGCTTAAATGCGGGAAAGTTCAAGAGAAGATTAACTAAAATTTTTGCAAAAAGATAAGTTTTTATTATAATATAATAGTTGTAAAAAATGAAAAATATATATGATATTAAGCTAATTCAAGATTGCAACTATTTAACCATATAAGGAAGTATTAATTATGAAAAAATTTTTAGATTGTATAAACAAATGTTTAGACTGCGATTGTAGTCACTATAAAGGATCTGTGTTAATGATAATGCGATTATTTTTAGCATTTATTTTTATTAAAACAGGGATGGGGAAACTACCAATTGTAGGAGGAGAAGGCTTAACCAATGCCTTGCCATTGTTCTTGGTATATCTTGTGGTTTTATTTGAAATTTTAGGTGGACTATTTATGCTTGTTGGCATCAAATATGCATCATTAACCCGCTTGGGAGCATTGATGATTGGTATTGTAATGATTGGAGCAACTTATATGCATTATGGAGTGTGGGGCGATGCTTTTGGCTCTAAAAATCTAATGTATCCTTTATCACTACTATTGATGTGTCTTATATTTATAACAGACGAAAATTAGCATGAATAAAAAACTATCTATTTTTGCTACGGCATTATTACTATCCAGTGCTTATTTCTATAACGCTGCTAATACGTTTGATATTCCTGATGCAATCCTAGTGTATAATGAAAACCCTTCATTCACCAAAGAAACGATTACTCCAGCAGATTTTGAAGGAGCGGGGGTCACTCTTTTTGGTGCGTCTTGGTGTGGATATTGTCAATCTGCCAAAGCGCTGTTAAATGAAAAAGGAATTCCTTTTGTAGAAATTGATATCGAAAACAACAACATTCCAAGAGAAACACTTGCGAAATATGGTGTATCTAAAACGATACCTCAAATCTTTGTTGATGGAGTACCTATTGGTGGATCGGATGCATTAAAAGCTATTTTTAGCATAGAGATATAAATGAAAAATAGGCTTTTAATTGGTCTGTGTTCAACAATGATAATATCTTGTGCTGGATCTTTCAATAATCAGGTAATACAAGCCGATAAAGCTATACCTGTCACATCTACTAGGTTAATTGCTACCAACACTACTCGTATCATCGATTCAGAGTTAATTAGCATATTTGCTGCAAGAGAGGTAGGAGAAATAGTGAACCTTCAATCGGGCGTAGATAATGGACGTGTTAGAGGGGGGAGAAGCGGTGAAATACTATACTATTTAGACGGTGTTCCTGTCAAAGATTTATATAGTGGTGGTAATTTTATAGAAAGCGATAATCAGCGATCATTGAACGAAGCTGCCATGATGAATGATATTAACTCCAATCACAGTAATTCTTCTTCAGCATACTATGATCGTATACGTGTATACAGAAGTAGTCGTGGTCATTAAGTAAGAATTTTTTATAGTTTTTCTATCCATGAACCCTCATGAATATACAGTGTAGGATACTAGCCAATTTGTTGTAAGTTCCCTCTTCTATGGTAATAACAAAATAAAATTATATGTCTTTCGATAAACTTGGTTTGTATGAACCTATTCTCAAAGCTCTAAAACAAAAAGGCTATAAAGAGCCTTCTCCAATTCAAGCAAAAGCTATCCCTGCAATACTTGAAAAAAGAGATGTGATGGCTGCAGCGCAGACTGGTACTGGAAAAACAGCAAGTTTTATATTACCAATTTTACATATGCTATCTAATCCTAAGCATACATTTAAAGGGCATGTAATAAGAGCATTAGTTGTAACGCCTACTAGAGAATTGGCAGCTCAAGTAAGAGAAAGCGCTGTTACTTATGGACGAAATCTTAATTTAAAATCTACAGCTATCTACGGAGGAACTTCTGTTCGCAATCAAAAGAAAGTACTAAGACAGGGTGTTGATATTTTAGTCGCCACTCCTGGTAGATTGCTCGATTTATATAATCAAAAATCAATAGATTTTAGCAAAGTAGAAGTGTTGGTATTAGATGAAGCTGATCAGATGTTAGATATGGGCTTTATTAATGATATCAAAAAAATTATGAGACTATTACCAGATAGACGACAAAATTTAATGTTTACAGCAACCTTTTCTGATCCCTTTAGAGCGCTAGCAAACAAGTTTTCCTATAACCCATTAGAGATTTCAGTAACAAGAGACAATGAAACCGCTGAAAATATTGAACACTATATTCATCCTGTAGATACATCTAGAAAATCAGAGCTATTGATTCATCTTATCAAAACAGAAAAATGGAAACAGGCATTAGTATTCACACGAACAAAGCATGGTGCTAACAGACTTACTAAAAAACTTATTCAAGCGCATATCACAGCAGTAGCTATTCATGGGAATAAAACACAAAATTATAGAACAAGAGCATTAGATGACTTTAAAAAGAATCGCGTAAAGATATTAGTTGCAACAGATGTAGCAGCGCGTGGAATTGATATTAAAAATATGAACCAGGTAATTAATTTTGATCTCCCTACTGTAGCAAAAGACTATGTTCACAGAATAGGCAGAACAGGAAGAGCTGGTGAATCAGGTAAAGCAATATCATTTGTAAGTAGTGAACAATTTGAATTATTAGATGATATTCAAAAATTATTGAAACAAACTCTAGCCCAACATATAGTAGATGGGTTTGAACCAAGTAGCCCAATAGTTAAAAGCAATGGTAAGGTCGGTAAGAAGCAACGTCGCTTTAATAAACAATCGACATCAAAAAAAAAGAAACGTAGATAATAGTTATTTATATTTTTTTGTATATTATATCGTGAACAAGACAGCCATCATTGCACTAGGAGGAAATGCGCTTTCTCAAAAGAAAGAAGCAGGAACTATGTCAGAGCAATTCAACAATACGCGTAATTCCTTTGATCAAATTATGGAATTTATCCGTCGTGATTATAATATATGTCTTACACATGGGAATGGTCCACAAGTAGGAGATGAACTACTACGCATGGATTTAACTCGAGATATTGTTCCTCCTATTCCATTAGGGGTTTGCGTAGCAGGAACGCAAGGCACTATGGGTTATATGATTCAGCAAACTTTTCAAAATGCATTGCGTGAAGAAAAAATTGATAAAGAAGTCGTGACAATGGTTACGCAAGTTATTGTGAATGCTGATGATCCTTGTTTTGAAACTCCAACAAAATTTGTTGGAAAAAGATATTCATTTGAAGAAGCTGAAGAGCTATCTAGAAATATGGGATGGGATATCAAAGAACAAGAACCTGGACAATGGAGAAGGGTGGTTCCATCACCAGATCCAGAGTTTGTTATGCACGGACTGAGTATTCGAACGTTAGTTGAAGCAGGGACCATTGTTATTGCTGCTGGCGGCGGCGGGATTCCTGTTTATAGCACTGATGAAGGTAAATTAAAAGGTATTGATGCTGTAGTAGATAAAGATTTGAGTGCGGCAAAATTAGGTAGGGTCATTCGCGCACAAGAATACTATATCATTACAGATATTGATCAAGTATATAAAAATTATAATACACCAGACCAATCACCAATTGATCAAATGACAGATACCGAAGCAAAACAACTTCAAGAAGAAGGGCATTTTCAACAAGGAAGCATGTGGCCTAAAATTCGATCTGCTATTCATTTTTTAAAACATCACGGTGAAAAAGCTATTATTACTAATATTGCTAATATTCAGAAAGCAATTGAGGGTAAAGCAGGAACCACTATTATCAAAGAATAGATGAATTTTTTAACTGCCAATCAAATGATGTGGACTGCTTTTATTGTCGGATCATCCTCTCCTATTATATTATTTTTTCTTTATCAATTTGGATATGTCTCAAAGAAAATTATCGCATTATTTATCATAGGAGTATGTGTTGGATTTAGCTGGGAAATTCCTTTTGCATTAGCCGGAGAATCATTTCATTTAATCTTAGTAGATTGGCCTATTGATCTTCCATTAGCACGTAATATCAATTATGCTTTTTTAGATAGTCTCATTTTTTTAATAGGTATTTTTTTATGTAATAAAATCCTAAAGAATGATGGCTATCTATATACTTTTAATGCTAACGCACTTTTAATTATGATTGTATGGGGAAGTATTTCTGAATTTCTGATTGACTTGAATTGTAATGGGAAGTTATGGTTGTTTTTAGAAAACTGGTATAACCCTGTTTTTGTGTCTATTAATGGCAATAATATGACACTGATACCTCAATTAATTTGGTTAGTAGCTCCAATCATATATTACCTAACAGTATTAAAGCTTATGAAGTTGGTAGATTGAAATAAAAAAGGCGAATAAAATATCCGCCTTTTTTATTTCTATAGTCTATTTTTAACAGCAGTCACAGCAGTCATCGCCGTCACAACAGTCACAGTCTTTGCAGCAGTTGTTACATGTCTTGCTTGGACCTTCAAGCGTTCCAAAAGATTTTACACTTATATTTGTAAAATTTGGATTACTTCCAACGCCAGCAAAAAGTTCACCACCGCAGTAATCGTCAAGTGCTTGTTGACTGTCGAAAGCATAAACTCCACCATAAACATTGTTTTCTTGATCAGATAACCAGGTTTTTGATTTTAAACCCGAAACTTTTGCAAAAACAGGTGCAAGCTCATCTGCAACTTTGCAGTATTCTTCATGGGAAATACCATCAAGACTAAAATTGATAATTAATATATGCATTGTTTTCTCCTTTATTTCTTAGAAGTTACAAAAAAAAGGGCTGATAAAGTATCAGCCCTTTAATATGTACACTCTTTACTGTCGTTTATTTATTTGCTGGAGTAAAGTTCATAAAAAGACCTAAGTCTTCATGGCGATCATTATCCCAGTATTTTACGTAGGCTGCACCTTCTGCTTCTGAAAAAGCTTTTTGCCATAGTGCTGGATTGTCATCCCCTGCATTATCAACATCTTCCATTGAATTATATTCAGAAACAGTTACTACTGGCCATAGTCCATTTTCAATCTTTCCAGACCACAAATGTGTTAATACTCTTTGGCTAAGAATTTTTGGATTTTTTCCAATTACTTCTTTCTGAAATTTCTTCATTAGTTTATAGCGTTCTTCTCTAGATCCGCCTTCAACTGCCCCTAGAGGCTTTAGATACGAAACTGTTACAGCAACATAAGTCCAGTCTCCATATCCTCCTGTACGTTTCTTTTCAAGTGCAACATGATTTTCAAATATATGCAAGTCTTCATGGTAAGAATCAAAATATTTACCATTAGCTGTAACTGCAGCTTTGCGTTTATCTGCATCAGCCCAAGCTTTAGGATTTAGATTTTCACCACCACCTGAATATATTGTTGCTTCATTCATATCTTTAAATTCATTTAGACGATGCACATCTTCAACGGCACCAGTCCAATAATGAGTAAGAAACATTGAGCTTTTTAAAAGCTTAGAAGCTTGATTTCGTTTTTTATTGTATTCTGCAACAGCTGCTGCACGATCTGCGTTAGATCCATCTTCAACTTCTGACATTGGTGTCCATTTATAAAGAGACCAAGTGAGAACTGTATTTTTTTCTCCATCAGCATTATACTGAGAGAAGGCCATTGTTGTAAATATGACCATTAAGAGTAGTTTTTTCATTATAACCCCATAGTTGTTTATTAAATTACGTACAATATTTTAACAAATTTTATCCAATGAATAAAGAAGAACTATCAATTAAGATTATCATATTTCTTGTATCTGCTTGGATAATAATATTTACCGTACTGCTAATTTCATTAGCATTCTAGATAAAGGTCAATGGTAAGTTTTGCTATAGTCTATTTTAGAAATGGAGTAGTGTTATTGATATCTCCATCGTTCATAGAAGGAGTAACACCCATTAAATAACACATCATTTCATATAAATGAATATTGTGAACTTCTGGACCAAGGTACCCAGAATTAAATCCAGGACCTCGACCAATAAAGATAGCATTCATTGAATCATAGTCGGGATCATATCCATGTGATCCAAGGGGAGGAGTTCTTCCTGGAGTTATGATACTCCAATGCTCGTCAGCAAGGAGCAGTATGGGTTCAATACGATCGTTATTGCTGTAATTAAATTTTGCAGGAATATCTTCTTTTTTGAAGAGCTGAGTATGTTCAATGTTCTGTAGAGATTGATAAATTGATTCTAGTTTACCTTCATTTGGACGAATTTCCATAAATGGACCTCCACCAACAGTTATAACATCTTCTAAATTGATATAGTCCGTAATATTAATAATTTTGGAATCAGGCGTATCAGTCATTCCATGATCTGAAACAATCATTATATTGACCTCATTGATAATATTTCTTGCCTCTAATCCATCAATTAAATGACCAATTGCTTTATCAGCTTCTGCAATAGCATCAATTGTTTGTTGCGCATCTGGTCCATATTCATGTCCGTTATGATCAACAGAGCTAAAGTAGGATGCTAGAAAGGTTGGTCTGTTAGTTCCGCTATAATCAAGCCAGGATAGAAGTTGATCCATACGATCTTTATTAGTTGGGCTTTCGCTATATACATAATATTCTGATGGACGTACTCCAGTAATTTCAGCATCAGACATTGGCCAGAACATAATCATAGCTTTTTTGGCTTGTTTTTCAACGGTAACCCAAATTGGTTCTCTATCAATCCATCTACCATCTTGAGCGGCTGTACTTCCTGCTCCTATATAAAAAGGTCTTTTGCCAAACTTGGTTGTATCGGGATCATAGAAATAATTTGAAATAATACCATGATTTGATGGATAAGATCCTGTAACAATGCTGATATGATTTGGAAATGTCTTAGAAGGATATGACGTTTTTAACCCTTCAGCTTTAACTCCTTCTTTGATTATTTTATCAAAATTAGGAGTAGCTACTTTTTCAAAGTAATCCCATCGAAAACCATCGATAGAAATTAAAATAAGAGGCGTTCCTGGCTCACCATATACTTGATCTGAACCTCCTTCTTGCGCACCATATACTTGATCTGAACCTCCTTCTTGCGTCTGAGAACAAGAAAATAATATGCCTAGGCATAGTAGAAGTGTTTTTTGGATAGAGTATTTCATTAATATACTTTAATGTACTGACTTTATGTTTTTTTTGATATATATTTATCAATATGAGACAATATTTATTGATATTAGTAATACTATTTTCATCAGCTATCTATAGTCAAGACTTAGATTTGAATGTCGAGAAAGATGAAATGGTATTAGAAGTAAAAGGAATGGTATGTTCTATGTGTGCATTTGGTATCCAAGAAGGATTATCTGAGCTTTCATTTTTAAATAATAAGAAATTTAAAGCAGATGGCATTGAAGTAGATCTCGATACACAAATGATTTATATCCCTATAGATTTATCAAAAACAATTGATGAACTCGAGGCAATAAAGATTGTTAAAGATGCTGGATATGACACGGTTTCTATCTATACCAATTTTGATGGAAAATCTATCAAGAAAAAGGCTGCTCCTAAGTTAGTCGGTTAGATTTTTTTGAATATAAAAAAACTGATTCTTTGCTCTTTCTTATTTGTATCTATGCTGAGCGCACATCCTATTATATTTAAAGGTGGGAAGGTGATTTGGTTAATTGATTCTCCCGATGTTACTGATATAAGATTTGGTAAAACATTAACCAGAAATTGGTATTCTGGTATTCGAATATTTAATCATAAGTATAATGAGCAATCTTTTATTGCATCAAATAATAACTTATTAATAAAACGATGGAATAGTCGTTCTTACCAAGCGAATATCTACGGATTATCTAGTATTGGTTTTAATCTAGATTCTGAAGAATCTATGTATAATTTGGGGCTACATGCTGATTGGGAAAATAGACGATTTATGGTAATGCATATGTTGCAATACTGCTCATACGATGAATCAATTATGCATAATTTTCGCCTTGCATTTACACCAAAAATAAAAGGATATAATGATACTTCAATCTGGTTAATAGGTCAATATTCTAACCATCAGATAGATAATAAAAATTATGAAAAAATATTGCCAGTTGTCCGCGTATTGAAGAGAAATTATCTAGTTGAATTTGGCGGTAATGGTAAGGATACCTTCCTTACATTGATGGTACATTTTTAGTTATTTAAATGCTGAGTAAATAGTTACAATACCAAACATTTTTGGATAACTAACAGTATTCTTAAATCCATTTTTTCTTAGAATTTCATTAAATCTTTCTCCGTGAGGAAAAATCTTAGCAGATGTAGACAGATATTCATAGGCAACTTTATTCCTCGCAAACAACTTACCAAATAAGGGAATAATCCATTTTGTATACAAGTAGTATCCTTGTTTGAATGGAAAATATGTTGGGACGGATGTTTCAAGTATAACCAATTGTCCTCCAGGTTTTAAGACTCTATTTACTTCGCGTAACCCTTGATTTAAATCTTCAAAATTACGCACTCCGAATCCTATTGTTACTGCATCAAATTGATTGTTCTTAAATGATAATGATTCAGCATCATCTAATTGCATTCTAATTGTTTCATCCAATCCTAAGGAATGTATTTTGTCCTTACCGATAGTAAGCATTTCTTGTGAAATATCTATTCCAATTACTTCTATTGAAGATTGTGTTGCTAAATCAATTGCTAGAGCTCCAGTGCCTGTAGCTACATCTAATATGCTTGTAGGATTTTTAGCAAGAATCATGGTTGCTACGCTTCTACGCCAAGTCTTATCCATTCCAAACGTAATAAGTCCATTTAATCGATCATATGTGCTAGCAATACGATCAAACATCGTGATCATTTGTTCTTTTTTTGAATTATTTAGATTGTTATAAGGCTTATGATTCACCTTGAAAATTAAAAGAAAGGGCTAGCAATATACTAGCCCTTTTTATGTAAAGATTATTTATTCGCTGCTGCGAAAGTTTTGAAAATACCTAAATCAGTATGATTGTCCCATATATTATGGAAGTATTTCCAATAGTCTCCTCTATTTTCTGGACCAAACGCTGCATCTTCTAATGCTGCATTTCCAGCAGCAGCCATGTCTTCTAAAGACGCATATTCAGTAATATAGAATACAGGTAATGCACCCGCTTCAATAGATCCTGACCATAAATGTGTTAAGACTTTTTGACTAAGAATTTTAGGATTATTCTTAACAACTTCATTAGCATATTTCTTCATCATGTTTAAACGATCTGCGCCAGAACCATCTTCAACTTGATTCATAGGTTTCCAGTATCTAATACTTACTGAAACTACATTTCCGTTGTTGATAGTTTCTTCACCAGTTAATGCCGCAGTATTCTTTTTCTCCAAGACTTTCCAGTGTTCTAAAATATGCACATCCTCATGATAAGATTGAAAATGTCTATTGTAATTTGAAACTGCTGTTGCTCTTTCATCTGAATCTCTCCATGCCATATCATCAATATTATTAAATCCGGCATAGTCAGTTGCATCTCCTAAGTTTCTAAATTCACCTAAAATTGCAACATCAGCTGATTCTCCTGTCCAAAAGTGAGTTAAGACCATTGAACTCATTAGCTGTCTTGACACTTTATTTCTTGCTGAATGATATGCTGCAACATCTGTGCTTCTATCCATCCAAGAAAGATCTGGATTCTCACCAATTGGCTCCCATTTGTATTTTGACCATGTTACAACAGTATTCCCATCAGTGTATTGCGAGAAGACCATAGTTGTAAACAAGGCTACTAGTAGTAGTTTCTTCATTGTATTTCCTTTTATATGTTTGTTTATTTGATTAATGAAAAAAATATATGTTTTTAAGTAATTATATATTCAAAAAACCTTCTCACCATATTGATTTCAGTAATATCTACTATTATATACATCCTAAGATTGAATCTCAAGTCTAAAGATTAGTATAAAATTATTTCCTATAGTGTCTTGAAAAATAGTTTTAAAATAATGACCTATATGGAAAGAAATTATCAACATTCTAAATGGGCACCTGTTTATAATCTAAAAGGATGGAGAATATTGGAAGCAGTTAATGACAAATAACTCAAAACTTAATGCGGTAAAAGATCTATTACATGAGTGGCATGCCACGTACTCTTTTTTTCTGACCATTAAAGATAAAAGTCAAAGAACAGAATATTATCTTGGAAGCATTCTATGGATTGAGCGCAGTATTCATAATTATGGTATTAATATTGCAGAATTAGATGGATACGAATATTATAATCCTATTATTGATGCAAGAGGAGTAGATCATTTAAATGATGCTCCATGGTTTGCAGTGGATAGCGATGAATTTGCTAAAGAGCATAATCTAAAAGACATGAAATTGATTGCAGAAATGTATTTAAAGCGACATTCGCTTAAGCCTATTGCATCAAAAAAAGAATTTACACAACGTCAAGTTAATATCTTTATGGAGTATTTATGGAATCATCCATCTTACAATATTAAGGATAACCCTAATCATGTCTTATTAATACAGTCTCTTGATTTTAATAAATACAGAGGAAACTGGTTAAACAAGCGTTTTGGAAAGGTTAAGAATAAGCACTTCAAACATTTTGAGATCCAAATTTATAGACGATATGCATCTATTCGTAAACTGATAGCACTTTTTGTAGGAGTTAATATTATAACAGAAAAAGGAGATGAATATGATATAGACTCATTACATCCTCTTGTTATTAATACATTTAAAAATTCTTTCAAACAGTGGTTTGCTAATTATCAATATGACTCTTGGATTAAGGAAAAGCCTCTTGGTGAAAACTGTGGAAATACTCGTGGAGTAGTTATGCCACACATACGTGGAATAAAACGATCTAAAAGAGACATTAAAGAACTTGAAAAACAAAGATTTTTTAAAAAAAAATAATAATTATTTCGTAAGTTTATATTCTAATCTTAGCAATTAATACAATGAATAATAAAAATACTATTAACACTCATTTTTATCCTGAAAAAGAAGAACGACTTAATGTGTTGAGTCATTGGTATGCTTTTTTATGCAGTAGCGTATGTTTTGTTCTACTTGTACTTAAAGGCATTAATGACGGTACTCCTATCTATATCTTTAGTCTTGTTACCTTTGGGATTGCATGGATGTTAATGTTTCTTAGTTCGGCTATGTATCATAATGCCAAAGACCCTGTTAAGCGCAATACATATAGAATGCTTGATATGTTTGCTATCTATACGATGATTGCTGGTTCATATACTCCTTATGCTCTTGTAGGGTTGGGAGACAAAAAAGGATGGATTTTATTTGGGGTGGTTTGGAGTGTTGCATTATTTGGTATTCTATGGAAGGGATTTACTGTAGGAAAATATAATATAATCTCAACATTGCTGTATATAGGAATGGGAGGAATCTGTGTTTTTTATACCCAAGATCTATTCAAATCATTACCATACGAAGGACTAGTATGGCTCATAGCAGGATGCCTATCTTATTTGGTAGGTGTATTTTTTTACTTGATGGATGATCGTATAGAGTACAATCATTTTATCTGGCACCTCTTTGTTATCACGGGAAGTTTTAGTCATTTTATTTCAATATTTTTTTATGTTTTACCATCATAAGCATACATAAACGCTAGCAAAAAATTATGTATAACTCGCCTATTATTATATTTTTCTATAAATTATAAAGTGATTAAGGGGGGCAAAGTTCTATACCAGGTATAGAGGCTTGCCTTTTTTTATATAATAACTAAATAGAGGAAAAAAGATGGAATTTTTGACACAATGGTGGTGGGTATTACTACTACTAGCCGGTTGTTGTTGGTGGTACTGCAAGCAGTAGCTAATAATTAACTTCACCTTTTAGGGGGATTATTTTTAACTTAACATTGTGAAGAACAAATACAATGTTCCTGGGGATTTCTCATCCCTAACTGGCTTTAATAGCCTCGAAGAATATCTAAAGCTCAAAACATCTGCTCATGCAGATATCGAAACATATTGGGCACAAGTTGCAGAAAGAATTGATTGGTTTGAAAAGTGGACCGATGTCAATAAGACTAATTATCATAATGCACATATTGAATGGTTTACCAATGGAAAACTCAATGCTTCTTACAATTGTATTGATCGACACATCAATAATGGCTTAGGCGATAAAACAGCACTGATTTGGCAATCGAATGATGTCAATGTTAGCAAAAATGTCACCTATAATGAATTATTAGTACACGTATCTCAATTTGCCAATGCATTAAAAAAAGCAAATATTCAAAAAGGAGATCGTGTTTGTATTTATATGCAAATGATTCCAGAAGCTATTGTTGCCATGTTGGCCTGCGCACGTGTTGGAGCGGTTCATTCTGTTGTATTTGGCGCATTTTCTAGCGACGCATTAAAGAATAGAATTAATGATTCGGAATGTAAGTTATTGATTACACAGGATAATGGGGTGCGTGGTACCAAACACGATATTCCAATGAAAGATAATGCAAATCACATTGCAGATGAGTGTCCTTCCCTAGAAAAGATTGTGGTTGTAGATAGATGCGGTAATGATGTAGCCATGCAAGAAGGAAGAGATATATATTGGCATGATTTTATAGAAGGATGCGATACAGTATGTGAACCTGAAGTCATGGATGCTGAAGATCCTTTATTTATTTTATATACTTCTGGGTCAACTGGCACACCAAAAGGGGTATTGCATACTACGGGCGGATATATGGTATATACCTCGTATACACATGAGATGGTATTTGACCATCATAAAGACCATATCTATTGGTGTACGGCTGATATTGGCTGGATTACGGGACATTCTTATATTGTATATGGACCTCTTTCCAATGGGGTGACCCAAGTTATTTTTGAAGGAGTACCAAATTATCCTGATCATGGTCGTTTCTGGCAAATTGTAGAACAACATAAAGTAAATATTTTTTATACAGCACCGACTGCATTGCGTGCATTAATGAAAGAGGGAAATGATTTCCCAAATCAATATGACTTATCAAGTTTAAGAGTATTAGGGACAGTAGGAGAACCAATCAAGTCACCGGAATGGCATTGGTATTTTCAAATTATAGGAAAAGAAAAATGTCCCATTGTTGATACATGGTGGCAGACAGAAACTGGTGGAGTATTAATGTCGCCAATCCCAGGATGTGTTCCAACCAAACCGGGTTCAGCTACATTACCATTACCTGGAATCGAACCTGCCTTATTAGATGAAAATGGAAATAAAATTACCGAACCCAATACAACGGGATATTTAGTGATAACACAATCATGGCCAGGCCAGATGCGAACTGTCTATGGAGATCACCAGCGTTTTAAAGATACTTATTTTTCTCAAGCCCCTGGAAATTATTTTACTGGGGATGGAGCTTTCATTGATGAAGATGGATATTATTGGATTACAGGAAGAGTAGATGATGTTTTAAATGTGTCAGGGCATCGTATTGGTACCGCTGAAGTCGAAGGAGCCATTGGTGCTGCAACGGGAGTAGCAGAAGCTGCTGTGATTGGATATAATCATGATATTAAAGGAGAAGGTATTTATGCCTTTGTTACATTGATGACTGGTGTTGAACCATCCGATGATATTAAAACAGATATTCTAGCTACAGTTACAAAGATTATTGGTCCTCATGCAAAGCCAAGCGTTATTCAATTTTGTGAAGGATTACCTAAAACACGATCTGGCAAGATTATGAGAAGAATTTTGAAAAAAATTGCTCAAAATGAAACAGATGATCTAGGAGATATTTCTACTCTAGCAGATCCAAGCGTGATTGAGAGTTTATTACGCTAACTTAAATTTTTTATGCTCTTTTAATATGCAATAGTCCATAACAACTGCTATTCCATGGCCTGAAGCTAATCCTGCAGATTCATTATCAATAATATTTTCTTGCAACCATAGTACTTTTGCTTCAATTGCAATTGCATTTTTGGTAATTGATGGAACAAATTCTGGTTTTCTAAATACATCAATAATATCTATTGAATGAGGAATATCTGATAGGGAAGGATATGAAATGATAGAACCAATTTTATCTACTGTAGGATTAACAGCTACGACATTAAATCCCATATCGTGTAAATATTGACCTACTTTATTGCTAGGACGATCATGTTTTGGACTCATACCAACAACAGCTATATCCTTAAAACTGAAAATATGTTTTAGTTTATCAAATTGTAAAACCATTTAGAATAGTGAACTATTTTTTATCTTTACAATCTTCGCAAATCATATCTTTTTCTTCGCATGTTTCGCATGTTTCAGAATCATGATGAGACGTTGATTTGTGGTGCATGATTTTTTTCTTCATCATGGTTTTTTTACCTTTTTTAGGTGACCATGATCCATCTTCAATCATGAATGATTTCACTTTAACATTATTTGAAAGTGATAACTCTTCTCCATTGACAATTACTTTCATTATTTCTTCGCCATTAATGATCTCTTTTTCAATTTTTACATCTTTTATATCAATATCTCCGATATTTTCTAAATCAAAACCGTCCATATTGTCCATGTCCATAATAAACATATTTTCACCTTTCATAGGATGAAAGCTACTCATTGGGCCATGAGAACCTTTGTTCTCAATTGCTTTATTAGCTAAAGTTGCAAAGATTAGTATTGTAAAAACTTGTAATCCAAATTGTAGTTTTTCTTTTGTTGTCATGGTACCCTTCTTTTTTATTTTAATAAATAATTTGCTATATCTTTTGCATAAGAACTGGCTATTTGAATATTAACTATTTTTATATTTATTTGTTCCGCATAATAAAAATATATTTTGAATAATGCTTCCATTACGTTATTTCCATAAAACAACAAAATAACAGCTCCGGTCAAGAGTCTTAATGGCTCTATACCTGATGATATTTTATGTGATAATGGTTCTTTCGCAATAGAATGTAATGAGTCTAAAAATTCTGGATTAGCAATTTGTTCATCAAACATTTGTGGATAATTTTTATTTTGCATTGAGTTGATCCTTTAGATTTGTTTTTGCTCGCCTTAACCATGATTTTATAGTGTTTTCATTGATAGATAATTCCAATGCGATATCTTTAATGCTATAATCAAGAAAATAAAACATGATAATAGTCTGACGTTGATTCAAGGGAAGCTTAGTAATTGCTTCTTTTAATGATAAGTTATTTACTATATCAATAGAAGCCCCTTTTTCAATGGTTATTTCTTCACTTCGATGCCTTTTTTCTTTGTTGTATGTCGTTAGTGCTGTGTTATATGTAATACGATACATCCATGTATATAAGGAAGATTTAAATGAAAACTTATCCAAGCTTTTCCAAATTTTTTGAAAAGATTCTTGGGTAGAATCTTCTGCTAACGTCTCATTTCTTAGTACAAACAGTGAGATATTGTACAGTTTTGATCCATATGTATTTATTGCTTGCATAAATATTTGATGTCTTGTTGTGTAATCCAATTTATCTTATAGACCTCAGTTTTATTGAAAAAGTTGCAACTTCTTTAAATTAAGCAAGTCTAAATCATTAACGAACAAAGAAGGAGAAATGCTGTGAAACAAACAATACTTATGATAATGTTACTACTTTTTATCACTGGATGCGGATCATTTAATGAGCCACATGCAGAACTGCATATTAATAAAACTATTAGTACTGGCCAAGAATTATTAGATATTCAAGCTGCGTTAGATGGAAATATTATTACGGAAGATGAATTCAAAGCTCAGAAAGAGATAATTTTGAGTGGAGATAAGATTTTTGAGATTGAAATTAATGAATTTGAAAATTTTGATGATGGCGATCAGATTAAAGCAAAAATTCGAATGAATATTAATGGTGAAGATGTGGTATCTATTAATAATGGAGGCGAATAATGTTTGATTGGGCTTTTATTATTCCATTAGGGTCTTTTGTTATGATTTATGGATTCGTGAAGCTTGGCACAGAAGAAAAAATGCGTAGTAGGGAATTATTGAATAAAGAGATTATGATGGCTCTTGAAAAAGGTGTGGATGTTCCCTTAGCCCAAGAAAAATCCCCATTATCTTATTTTCGCAAAGGCATCATATGGGCATTAATTGGATTGTTTGTTGGAGTAGCTTTTATTATTGACGGCGATGTCCAAGCAGCTGGAGTGTTAGCATCAGTACCACTTGCTGTCGGGATAGGATATCTTAGTTATTATAAAGTAGCAAGCCAGCAAAACAAAGAAAAATAATACTTGATAACTAGTTAAGTAAAAAAGGTCTCAAGTTGAGGCCTTTTTTGATTTCATTAAGACTTATTAGATCCAGGGAAAAATATATTCGTTGTATCTTGATAAACTTTGTATTCAGGACGTTTTTTTAAAGAGTAGTATTCTGATGGAATAGCCCCTGTATGATATACTAATGTTGTATACATCATTCTAGAGATAAATAATAGTCCTAACCCCAGTAATATCCATATTAGCATTGATTCTGATTCATATAAGAGAATCCAAGATGGAATTGATGCAATAATCAACCCATTCCAAACCATCCATTCAGCAAAATAATTAGGATGCCTAGTATATTTCCATAATCCAACATTACAGACTTTATTTTTTTCACCCAATGCTTTCATTCTTTTTAAAAAGGAGATTTTTTGTATATCTGCAATTGATTCCATTACAAATGCGCCAAACCAAACAACAACACCTATTATTTCAAGTATTGAAATTGTTGTACTGGAATTGGTTGCAATGATAAAAGCAGGCATAGCTAAGAACGAAGCATTGGCTAAGCCTTGTAAGATCCCTTCAATTTGCATGGCAAGCATGGTATTATTTTTACCAGCTTTTTTCCAACGTTTTTTCTGATATTCATAGCGAGGAAATTCTATATTGAGCATCCCGAGTCTCCACATTTTTAGTGCACCCATTCCCATGCGACTGCCAATTAAAATATAAAGGATACTAATTGTAGCTATACGATAACTATCACCTTCGCCATAGAGCCAAGTGATGATCCCAATAAGAGCAACGCCCCATGGCCAGCCAATATCAACATAGGACATACGTCCAGTGCGCCATGTGGGTAAAGACACTACAAATGCAAATAATAACAGTTGCAGTACACCGTTAGTAAAACTAATTGAGCTTAGATTATTTGTGTAGAATAAAAGTCCCCAGCCTAAAATAAATGGGACTAAAGGAGAAAAATATTTCATTGAAACACCCTATATTTATTAGAGTCCAAATCCACCACCATGGCACATTAAAATTTGTCCGGTGACATAGTTAGACTCAGGAATACAGAACATATAGATAGCTCCTGCAGCTTCTTCAGGCGTTCCAGGTCGTCCAAGTGGAATCATTGTTTTTGCAGATTCAAATATTGCTGAATTAACCCCTACTTTAATGGTATTACCTTGAATATCAATCGTAGATTCTGCTTTCTCAGCATCTGCATCCGTTAATCGTGTTTTGATTAATCCGAATCCTACTGCATTCACATTTACATTATAACGACCCCATTCTTTTGCCATCGTTTTTGCCATTCCTACTACGCCAGCTTTTGCTGTTGCGTAATTGATTTGTCCAGCATTTCCATTCATCCCTGAAGTTGAAGAAATATTGACTACTTTTCTAAAATTTGTAATCCCTTTTTCTTTATCTTCAAGAAATAGGCGTTTGATATGCGGTTGAGCAGCTCTTAAAATTCGGAAAGGAGCAGTAAGATGACAATCTAAGATTGCTTGCCACTGATCATCTCCCATTTTTTGGATAACATTATCCCAAGTATAGCCTGCATTATTAACAATAATATCTAATCCACCGAATGTATCAAGTGCAGTATTTATAAACCTATCAGCAAAATCATCATCAGTAACACTTCCAGTGCATGCTACAGCTTTTCCGCCCATTCCAATAATATCAGCTACTGTTTGATTTGCTGGATCTACATCGAGATCATTAACAACAATATGTGCACCATCTTTTGCTAGCATGAGTGCTAATTCGCGACCGATACCACGACCTGAACCTGTAATTAATGCTACCTTACCTTGTAATTTATTTCCCATATTAAAATCCTAACGATTTCCCAATGATCTCTTTCATGATCTCAGTGGTACCACCATAAATTGTTTGTACACGTGAATTCACATAAGCTTTAGCGATAGGATACTCTAAAATATATCCATACCCACCATGTAGCTGTAAACATTGGTCTACAACCTTCAGCTCTAATTCTGTTATCCACCATTTGGCCATTGCGGCTTTTTCTGGAGTAAGTTTCTTATCATTTAATTCGAAGACACATTGATCATAAAATGTACGTGCAATTTCTGCCTCCGTTGCCATTTCAGCTAATTTAAATTTTGAGTTTTGAAAGCTACCAATTTTTTGTCCAAATGCTTTACGTTCATGACAATATTTAATAGTCAATTCAAGTACAAATTCTATAACTGCAATTGATCCGGCTGCAATAGACAGTCGTTCTTTTGGAAGACTTTCCATCATATAGTAAAATCCTTTGCCTTCTTCGCCTAATAGATTTTCCTTAGGAACTTTGACATCCTTAAAGAACATCTCAGCAGTATCTTGTGCTATTTGGCCCATCTTATGTAGTTTTGTTCCACGTTCAAATCCTTTCATGCCACGTTCTAGAATAATTAAACTAATACCATGCGCACCATGTTTTGAATCTGTCTTACATGCAACAATAACTAAGTCACTTAATAGTCCATTTGTTATGAATGTTTTGCTTCCATTGACAAGATAATAATCGCCCATATCTTTTGCGGTAGTTTTGATAGCAGCTAAGTCACTACCTCCGCTTGGTTCTGTCATAGCTAATGCACCAATTGTCTCCCCACTACAGATTTTTGGAAGCCAACGTTTTTTTTGTTCTTCATTACAATGTCTTATAAGGTAAGGAACCACTAAATCATTTTGTACTGAGTGTCCAAAGCCAGGATTCTCTGCTCTAACGCTTTCTTCAATTAAAATTGTATTGTATCGGAAGTCATCGATTCCCATTCCGCCATACTCTTCAGGAACATCGATTCCAAAAAAATTATTTGCTCCAGCTTTCAGCCAGACTTCGCGTGAAACCATTCCATCTTTTTCCCATTGTGCATTGTTTGGTTTGCATTCACGATCCATAAAGGTGCGCACCGCATCCTGGAATATCATTTGTTCTTCTGTTAAATTTTCTTTTTTCATAATTAATTATTCCTTTTATTCAGTAGCGTATGTTACATATTTTTTGATAATTATACCTTTAGAACTTTTTAGATTTGTAAATAGAAGCGTTTAGGGTAATTGACTTTGAAATATGTAAAGCGTACTTTACCGTTTACAAAAAAAAAATAAATGAGGGAAAAATGACCACTAATAAAATTTTATCTATCACATGTGTTTTTGCTATTGCCAGCACCCTAGGTCTCGCCTATTACTGGAATGATTTTCTTGGAGGCTTAAATGTCAACGTCTCAATGGATAGAGAGCTAGCTTTACAAGAAGGAAAAGCAGCTACCGAAGATTTTGAAATACTAGGTGATAATCTTGATCAAGCCGCAGCGTATGGTTTCAGTTCCAGCTTGCGTGATTATGTAGAATTAAAACAAGGTGGTCGAGAAAAATTTCAATCGATTATTGATAGCGATGTTTTTTCACCATACAACTGGATTGTAAGAACCTTTAAAGAAGGTCAGGTAGCTGAAGCAAGTTTTATGTTCAAGCCTGATGGATCTTCCAATGGATATCGTGTTAAAATTCCAGAAGATCATAATGCAGATAGTTTATCAGAAGAAGAAGCCCTCAGCTTAGTAGCTCTAAAAATTAACGATCATTGGTCTGGAAATTTTGCAGACTATTCGTTAATAGAATCTTCTTTTGAAGAAATGCCAAATGGTAGAATAGATCACGCTTTTCTATTTGAACATAAACTCCAAGATATTGGAGATGCAAAATATAGATTAGATATTGATGTGTCAGGATCAATGGTAAGCTCTGTGCTGCCTAGCGCTTTCATTCCAGAATCATTCGATCGTGAATTTGCTAATATAAGATCAGATAATGACACCATTGCCATGTTTGCAAACTTTGCATTCTTGGGTATTTATATGTTAATAATAGGTGTAGGATCAATAGTTATTTTTTACCGTACCGGCTGGTTAAGATGGAAGTCATCCTTATTAGCTGCAGCATTTATTGCGACAACCAGCACATTAGCGCAATTAAATTTTTATCCAACGATATGGATGGCTTATGACACTGCTACTAGCAAGTCACAATTTATGCTAGAGGGCTTAATGTCTATGCTCGCTATGGGAGTAATTAATTTCTTACTTTTTGGTGCAACTTTTGTAATTGCAGAGTCATTGACAAGAAAGGCATTCCCAGAACATATTCAATTATGGAAAACATGGACAATGAATGTTGCTAATTCAAAGCGCGTACTCAACGATACTATTTTTGCGTATTTAATTGTCCCAATTAAGCTGGCTATTGTTGGTGCATTTTATATTCTTATGGAAAAATATTTTGGATTTTGGTCTCCAGCAAGTAGTATGGCTGACCCAAATTATCTTGCATCTGTATTCCCATGGTATACAGGAATTGCTATTTCATTGCAAGCAGGATTTTGGGAAGAAATGCTCTTTCGTGCCGTACCAATCGGAGCAGGAGTATTGATTGGACAAAGATATAATATGCGTTTTACTGGACTGGTCATTGCGATGATACTCCAGGCGTTAATTTTTGGAGCAGGGCATGCTAATTATCCGGCACAGCCTTCTTATGCTAGGGTAGTAGAGTTATTCCTACCATCTATTATTGTATATGGAATGCTATACTTAAAGTTAGGCGTGATATTCGGCGCGATTACACATTACTTATATGATGTTTTATTATTTTCACTACCTATATGGTATTCAAGTGGCTATGTCGTTGATAAGTTTATGACTGTCCTTTGTGCAGCTATTCCATTGCTTGTTATTTTGTATTTTAGAATGAAAGCAAATAGATGGTCTGAAATAGATGATTCATCGCTTAATAAAGGGTTTGAACCAACCCCACCTGAAATACCCGCAGTCAAAGAAAAGTCAAAAGCTATCATACAAGATGGGTCGCCATTAAATAAGAAAATCTTATTAGGTTCGATCCTCTTTATTGTTGTAGCCATGGCATCATTTAAGTTTAGCAGTTCAGATGTTTCTTTGGATTCGCCAACCATAAATCGTGAACAGGCAATTGGTATTGCAGAAGATTTTCTTGTCACTCAGAATATTACTTTACCTGAAGGGTATGAAGGAAACGCAATGGTTGTTACGGGCTATCCTGCTTCCGGGTTTATATGGGAAGAATTAGGATCTGAGGCCTTTAGTGATTTATTAGGCTCTTATGTGTTAGCTCCAAGATGGAAGATTCGATTTGCTAAATTTGATGGAGAGGTAGAAACGCGAGTAAGAGAGGTAGTAGTTTCAGTAGACTTTGAAGGGAATCCTATCCGTTTTTATAATAAATTTCCTGAAAGTGAAGTAGGAGCGTCTTTAACTCAGTCAGATGCAAAGATTATAGCAGACCAAGCATTGAGAGATCATTTTAATCTTAGTACGAGTATGGTGAGTTTAGTTAGTGCGGTTGAATCTCAAAAACCAGAACGACTAGATTGGATATTTACGTATAAAGAAGATAGAGAAATAAGCTATGAAGGATCTCAGTTTCAAAGTATTGTTACGATATCAGGCGACCAACTTGCTGGATTTTCACAATCTGTATACGTTCCCGAAGATTGGGAAAGAATGAAGCGTGACAGGGAAGGATTTTCAGGAATGCTTGCAATGTTATTTACTATTCCTGGAGGTCTATTTATTGGTGGACTATTGCTTATACGCTCGTTTAAAATGTTGTTGGATAGAAAGATAAATCTTAGAAAAGGATTATTCTTTGGAGCAGTTATTTTTATTAGTGCGTTAATTAATTTCTTTAACGATTCTTCGTTCCTTATGACAATGCCTACAGATCAACCAATTGCCAATCTAATGACTACGATGTATATATCTAGCATGATAGGACTTCTAGTTGTGTCATTAATTCAAGTACTGTTTTTTGGGAGCTTAGGTAGAATACTAAAAGATACATTAAATCGTACTTCACTTTCTGATTCTATAATCGGTGGATTGGTTGCAGCGTTATTAGGAGCAATATCTGCGATGCTTATAGGAACATTTCAGTTAGATTTAAACCCTAATTTTCCAAGAATCACTCTTGGAGGATCATACTATCCAATATTGGATACATTTAATATCTATGGAGGATTTGTATCCGTAGCATTCACTTTATTCTTTGCTAAAATCTTGTTTGAATGGACAGATGGATACGCCAATACTATCAAATCTACTCTTTATGGAATCTTATTAGTTATGTTTGTGTATGGCGGAGAAATTGGAATGCAATATAATATTGGGTTATCGTTATTATTGATAACACTATACTCTATCGTACTCTTTATGATTTATAAGTTTATTGTCAAGAATAACTATATGTTAATACCATTCATGGTATTATTTGGAAGCATTGTTAATACCTTTTCAAACAATGAATGTGGTGCATTTAATTCTTATCCTAATGAAGCAATATTATTAGTGATATCCTTTGCAATAGGACTAGTGGTGTGGGCACAACTAACAAAGTTCTTCTTTGATAGCAAACAATAGTTTAAGTTGATATACTATGAGCAAGAAAATACTATTTTTGTTTGCAGCAACAGGATTATTAGTAGTAAATAACCTGTTTCTGTACTGGCAGTTTTTTGAGTTTGATTTTGCTGTCTTCCTATCTAATACGATAGGAGTGGCGTTATTTATAGAGGCATTCATGCTCATGTTGTTGCTTGCATATTATTTTAAGCATCATCCTATTGGAAAGTATAAATGGTATTGGTTAATCATACTATCTTTACTCGGTAGTTTATTGTTTGCATTACCTTTTTATTACTGGCTTAACACAAAGGACAAAAAATAGTATATTCCGTACTATGCACTTTAAAAACAAAACTGTAATCGTTACAGGAGCTTCTTCTGGAATTGGAGAGGAAACTGCTAAAGCATTCTTGTCATCTGGCGCCAAAGTGATATTGGTATCTAGAAATAAAGAAAAAATGGAAGCGTCATTTGAATCCTATGATAAGAGTCAATATGCTATATATCCCTTTGACCTATCTCGATTAGATCAAATCGATTCATTTGTAACTACTATTATTAAAAACGAGGGTGCTATTGATATATTGTTTAATAATGCCGGTATTGGATCAGAAAGCTTGTTTGAAGATATAGATCTAAGCGTATTCCATGAAGTGATGGAGTTAGATTATTTCTCAGTAGTTTATTTTACAAAGTCAGTGCTAAAACATATGATAGATAATGGAGGCGGTCACATTGCCACCAATACTAGCGTAGCGGGACTAATTACATCAAGAAGAAGAACAGTATATTCCTCTGCAAAATTTGCATTACATGGATTTTTTGACTCACTCAGATTGGAAATAGAAAAGCATAATGTAATAATTACGCTTATTGCGCCTGGCAAGGTTCAAACAAGTTTTGGAGTCAACAAATTAGATTCTAAAGGTGTTCCTTTTGGAGATAAAAGTAGCAAACCTGTCGGATTATCTTCTAAAAAAGCTGCAAAGATAATTTTAAAGGCTATTAAACAGAAAAAAAGACAAGTTATTATTTCAAAATGGAATGATATCGCATGGTTTGGAGTCCTTGTTAATAAGTTTTTTCCTAGCCTATATTTCTTTTTAGCAAAAAGAATAAACGCATAAGATACTATACATGAAATACTCTATCCTAGAAGACCCAAGATATCGTCACTTAGCACAGCCTAAATCAATTCTATTCAAAATTTTATCATTTGTGTTTGATTTATATGCTAATACAGTTTTAACATTTTACACTCCAGTTAAAGTGATTGGAAGGAAGAATATCCCTAAGGATAGTCCATTTATTTTTGCAAGCAATCATAACAGTCATATGGATATTGCTGTACTAGCATATTCAACGCGATTAGGCTATGAACGCTTTGGATTTTTAGCAGCAAAAGATTATTGGTTTGATAATGATTTTAGACGAAAATTTTTTAAAAATTTTATTAATCTCATTCCATTAAGTAGAAGAAAGACTCCAGAGTCTCTTGATTTAGAAGACACGTTTACTTTATCAAAAGGATTTGTCGCGTTAAATAACAATATTATTATGTTTCCAGAGGGGTCAAGAGGAGAACCTGGAGTGTTACAGCGCTTTAGAAAAGGGACAGCAAAGTTTTCAATGGGATTAAATATTCCTATTCTTCCTGCAGCAATCATTGGTACTGAAAAAGCATGGCCTAGGGGAGAGCGTTTTATGAGACCTAATCCTATTATTATTAAGATTCTTCCTGCCATAAAACCAAAAGATAGATCAAAGCTTACTGAAAGGGCATACAATAAAGAACTATCATCTCAGACAACAAAATTAGAGAAAGTGATTACAAAAGCTTTGAAAGATTTAGAGAAGAAGTAATTAAGCGCTAGTAATTGTTATGATAGTACCTTCTGCATTTAAGGAACAAGTATAACTTGTTAATGCGCCGGTTGCTGGACCCGATACAACATTTCCGTTGAAATCAAAAATTGAACCATGATTTTCACCTTGGAAACTACAGGGTAAATTATTATTTGTACTATCAATATTGACAGCATTTCCTTGATGAGTACAATTTCTAGAAAGTGCTCTTACTCCCGTATTGCTTGTACGTAAAACAATAATGCCTTTATTATCAAACGTATCACTACCGCTTAATGCAATTCCACTTCCTACCGATTGTAGTGTGGTATAAATTTTTGAGATATCAATAGTAATTGTTCCTGTAGCAGCATCATAGCTATATCCAGTGCCAGTATTGTCACCACCACCATTGTTATCACCACCACCAGTATCACCACCACCAGTATCACCACCACCAGGATCTTCAGGTCCTGTTGGAGATCCACCACCACCACAAGCTTGTAAGATAAAAGCTGTACTTCCAATCATGGTTAATGTGGTTGCTTGTTTCATGAAATCACGACGTGATGGATCGGAGGGTTTGTCCGTATTACATTCACATGCATATGAATCAATTTTTTTTGGTAACTTAGTTTTATTCATATTGGTGTTAAAATTTACTATTAAAATATGCTATCTAAAACAAAACTTATATTATTAACAATCTTTTTATTATCCTCGACGATAAAAGCACAATCTGTTGTCACTCAAGAAGCCTATGACAATAGATTTACTCCACCAGAAATTGGATTACCAGATAATATGCCCTATATAAAATCTATCATATGGGGAAAAGAAGGAGTATTTAGAAAATTAGATATTGGACCTGATACGAGAATAGAAGAATTAAAGCTTAGGCGTGAAATGTTGAAACATCACCAATGGATAGGTATCTTAACTTTAGCTGGGTTGGCTTATCAGTATGATGTAGGAAAAAAATTATATGATGGAAATGATAGTGATTATTGGGATAAGCACTATGATCGTCATAAAGCAATGGGATACTTTACCTATGCTACTTATATGACCGGTGCATCTCTTTCTATTTTTGCACCCCCTGCTAGAAAATATGATAATAATTTTTCATCTATTAAATTTCATCGTACAATGGCAATCCTTCACTTTTCTGCAATGATGGCACAACCATTTTTAGCCAAAGCAGCAGTAAAGGATGGTAAAAGATATAATGATTTGATGGATGCTCATTTAAAAGCAGGAACGGTGGCATTTTTTGCGTTAAGTCTTGATGCGTTAGGGATTACTTTTTTTAAGTGAGAAAACTAATATCCATTCTATTTTTTCAATTTGTGTTTGCACAAGGAGTGTCAGTCACAATTGACTTAGAGGAAAGTTTTATTTCTTATGATGGAAAACATCCTGCCCATAATTGGACGGGTATATCAAAAGAGATTAAAGGCTCGTTTATATTTGACCAATCTGACCCTATTTTATCAAGCGTAGATTTATATGTACCCGTATTTAGTTTTGATAGCAAGAATTCCAATCGTGATTCTAATATGCTTGATGTAATTGAGGATTATTTCTATCCTGTAGTGAGCTTTTCTTCTTCATCAATAACAAAAAAAGAGAATCAATATTATATCAATGGAATCTTATTTTTTCACGGGATTAAAAAAGAGATAATGATTCCAGTTAATTTCAATATAGATAATCAAAAAATTATAGTAGATACAAGTTTTAGTATTAGCTTATCAGATTACAAAATTAAACGTCCTTCATTGCTGACAATAAAAATGAAAAATGATGTTACAATTAAGTTTTACCTAGTTGGTTTGATTTAATTTATAAGATAATCCTGCTAAAATAATAGCAATCATAACATCTTCAATAGGAGTTGCCTGAGGATATCCAAAATTCCATATACAAACAAGAGCAAGCCAAATAAAATTTTTTTGATTAAACATTGAGGATAAGATTATCCGAAGAAATACCAGGTTTTATGAGGGACCATGACTAGCATAAAGAAAGTGAAATAGACTAAGCCAATTAGCCCAAAAATCTTTAAAACTGTCATTGTATTATTATCCATTTTTTTATTTACCGATTAAGCGTTTTAATATAGTGATTTCTGGAAATAAAATATGAACCCTTTTTTGATAATCTTTATATGCAGGCCTTGTGCGAAGAATTTTAATTTCAATCCAAGGAATACTCGCATACCAAAACATTAATGTCATTGCAATAGGAGCGAGAATTAAATAACTCAATCCAAGCCCTTCAGTTTGTGATAGATATGAATTGCCAAATAAAAATATTCCCCACCAAAATAAGATCTCACCATAATAATTTGGATGCCTTGAATAATTCCATAATCCTGTTTCTATAATCCCTTTTTGATGTGGATTTTCTTCTCTGAAGCGATGCAGTTGTGTGTCAGAAATAATTTGATATAAAACACCTAAAATACAAATAAAAAATCCAGCATATGCTTGCATGCTTGTATCGGGCATAATTTCTTGTAATTCAAGAGTTACTCCCATAGGCATACAGCAAAAAAATACAATTAATGTTGGAAAGAAATGGATGCCACCAAAGTTACCTAGAAGCTCAAAAGAGCTACCTAGATTTTTTCTCATATCGATATAACGCCAATCTTCATGATGTAATCCTTCCCAAGTTTTTATCCAATTGGTTGTTAAGCGTATGGACCAAAATAGCATAGCAAAGATTAGCAAACTTACTGTCCCGCTAAAAATAAAGTCTTGTTTCCAGATCCAAAATAATAGAATAAATGGAGGAATTACAGACCAATAAGGGTCATAGAATGAAGAATTTTTATATGCAACACTGAAACAATAAATCATAAATGTTGCTATCAGGTCAGCAATAAAGATTTGTAACATATCTCCAAGATGAAGATTGTATAAAATAGATAGCACTCCTAATCCTATAGCGATAGTATAGGCAGATAATACTGTAAGCAATCCTTTAGTTTTTGTTGTCATTTACTATTGATCCAATATGTAGATTTTCAGATAGCAAATATATATAACCTGCTACAATACTGTACAGAAGAAAAATACTATGCATAATAATAGCACCTGTTTGTGCTAATTCTAGATTAATGCCATATAAGTTATGTAGACAATAAATGACTGCTAAATGGTATGTTCCAATTGCAGCAGGAGCGATAGGCAATGAAGTAACAATGCTAGATATAATCGTTAGCCCTAAAGCTTGTTCTAACGTTAGTACGATTCCAATTGCTTTCAATGACAAAGTTACATATGCCACAAAACTAATCCATAGTAACATAGACCAACTCCATAAATGAACCTTATTTTCTGATACTAATCTATACCCTGCAACAAAATTAGTTAATAATGGAAACATCACGAGCAATCTACTGGATAGGCTATGTCGCCCAAAAATAATTAATGAACTCAGAAAGGATATAGCAACAACAGTGACTATGAATTGAACGCCGAGCAGGTTAGTATATCCGAGTAGAATCAATATGACACTAAATAGTCCTATCACCCAAAGATCAATAATTTTTTCTCCAACAAGACTCCCAATCAAATAACTTAGTTTTATACTCTTATCATGGTTTGATAATAGTTTAGCTCGAAATATATCTCCAGCTCTGAATGGGAGAATATTATTTAAAAAATATCCAATATGTGTTGTCGACAAATAATGCTTCAAGGTAAGAGATTTTGGAGCATTTAGGAGGGTTTTCCATCTTAAAGCTCTAAGAAAAAAAGTGATAGCTGTAATAATTAAAGCAGCAATTATATAAGAAAGATTAGTATTAGATAGGGCAGTAAAAACTTCTAATAAATTAACCTGTTGAAATGCTATATAAAGACAGGCAAGAGAAATGCCAATCGAGAGTATTTTTCTCAAGGATTCTTGTTGTCTCGTTGAAATTCATAAGACACAATACGTTTTTTCATTGGCTCTCCATTCTCATCAAGATGCTCACTGGAATCAGTAGGGGCCTGATATTCCAATGGAATGTCAGTTTTAACTTGGCAATTGCTCATTAATCCTAGCATCGCTATGAGCATTATAAGTGCAATAACAGTCGGAAAGTGTCTATTACCCATTGATATTAAAGTTTTTAAAAAATGTTGTCTTTTTTGCTAAGTAAATGATTTCAATTATACCCATGGTGTTAGAAAGCGCTATAACAACAAACCAAATTTTATGATCGTTCCTTGCTGCAAACCATAATCCTAGCATTGACCATAAACCTTGATAAAGAGATACGGCAATCATTGCCGCTGGATTAGCAATTAAATATTCTCCAAATGATTGTATAAATTCCATAATAGTTCCTTTTGTTAAGGGTTAAAAAGTAAGGAGACAAGAAATACAAACAGTATTACTCCTCCAAATATTCCCCAATAGTATAATCCAAAATCCATAGGCTATTTTAGCTATTATTATATATGATAAGAAATAAAAATATTTTTTTCTTTTTTATAATCTGCGTGCTATATTCTTGCATGAATACTTTAAAACCAGACAATACAACAATTAAAATTTATAGCGCTTCATGGTGCGGTCCATGTAAAATGGCAAAAAGATTTTTAACAGAAAATGGATTTTCTTTTACCGATATAGATATTGAAGAACATAATATTAGTAGAGAAGAAATGGCAGAGATGACTAAGGGCGTGACAGTGCCTCAGATTGTTGTCAATGATGTGCCTATTGGTGGATTTGAAGATTTATTGAAGTACTTTGAGACCCATAAGAGCTAAGCTGCGGCTTGAGCCTGAAGAATCTTTTTAATCGGAGTTGCTTTTCTAGCCTTCTTTAAATTCCCTACAAGTTGTCCACATGCTCCATCAATATCATCCCCTCTAGTTATTCGTAATGTTGTAATGTATCCTTTATCGAATAAATGCTTTTTGAAAGCTTCAATATTTCTATTATTTGACCGCTTATAATCACAGCCATCAAATGGATTAAAAGGAATAAGATTAATTTTACATGCAAGGCCAGATAGTATTTTTGCAAGATTTTTTGCATGATTCATAGAATCATTTACACCATCTATTAATATATATTCAATCGTAATATATCTTTTATCATCATGTGACATTAAATATTGCTTACATGCATTGAGTAACTCATCAATAGGATATTTTTGATTAATTGGTACAATGATATCTCTGAGTTCATTGTCTGCAGCATGTAGTGAAATGGCAAGAGAAGCATCCGTTCTCTCTGCTAGTTCATTAATTTTAGGTACAATTCCAGAAGTACTGATAGTAATCCTTTTTTTAGATAAGAAATATGCTGATTCATCTCTCATAATTTCAGCAGATTCAATAACAGGTTCAAAATTTAAAAGCGGTTCTCCCATACCCATAAATACAACATTAGTAATTGGAGTATCTTCTCTATCATGAAAATTTGCTAACCAAAGTTGGCCAATAATTTCATCGGCAGTCAGATTCTTTTCAAATCCTTGTGCGCCTGTAGCGCAGAATGTACATTGAAGAGCACAACCTGCTTGAGAAGAGATACATAATGTCATTCTTTTCTTTTCAGGAATTCTTACCATCTCTATTGATGATCCAGAAGCTAGTTGAATGAGATATTTTTTAGTACCTCCTTCAGATACTAGTACTTTCTCTACTTTAGGAGGAATCAAGACTGCTATTTCTTTCAACTTTTCTCTAAGTTTTTTATTGAAATTGCTCATATTATCAAAATCTAGTTCACCTTTTTGATGAACCCATTTTAATAGTTGTTTTCCTCTAAAAGATGGCTCATTGATGTCTACAAAAAAATCTTCTAGATTTTTTTGTGAACGGCCTAATAGGTTTACTTTACTTTCCATAACTCATTAATTTCATTTGAAAAATCCTTCTCTCTATTTTCAATGATATCTATTATTAAATCTCTTGGATCTGAAAAATCTATTTTAGTCTTTTTACTGTTATTAATCCAATCTTTAATGATTTCCATATTTATCTCTTTTGTTACCGTAGCATAATGGAGATCATGAAGTATTTTAGCATTATGTTCTTGTTCGGGTTGTCCTTTTTGGGCTTTACATAGCATTGGTTTTCCTAAAAAAAGCGCTTCTGATATTAGTTGAAATCCAGCATTAGTAATTAGAGAATGGCATCGCATTAAATCTTGTTTAAAAGCTACATTTGAAAAAGGTTTCAAGGTGATATTGTCAATTTTTTGGATAGATTCAATTTTTGTATACACTATAAATTCTTTTGATATAGTTTTTAATATAGTAATCATGTCATCTGAATTTTCCCAGGGTAAGTAAACTAAGATATCTTCATTCATTTGGCCTGAATCTATGTCGTTATAAAACATAGGATCGATAAATGGAGGAAGGATTGATTCATTAAAATGATAAAAATGAAAAGGAATAGTAAAATTTACAGGAGCATATATTTTTGGAAAAAATATGCTAGCAAACTTCATTTTCTTTGTCATAGGGATATTTTTATAGAATGAATACTGATGACCTATTCCTATGCATGTTATTTTATATTTTTTAGCAACGTAAGCGCTTATAGGATCAAAATCAGTAATGACCAGGTCGTATGTATTATCTATAGATCTTATATCATTTAAAAATTCTATTGGATGAGAATTTAGTACAGTTTTGATATAGCTCAATTTTCCGTTGTTGCTAACAAACGTAAACCCTTTTTTAATCTGAAATGGTTTGAGTTCATCTATATCAAACAAGTCTTTTTCTTCTCTACCGCTTAGGATAACATTTACTGAATGACCCCTTTTTTTCAGAGCATTTACGATAATTCTAGATCGGCTAATATGACCATTACCAGTTGCAGCTATTCCATATAAGATGTTCATATAAAAAATTTAGTAAAGAATTGCCGTAATTGTGTTAGTTATGCTCAATAAGTTTTCTAGCTATATCTTAGATAAAATATTTTTCAAAATCGTATTGGAAGTATGAGCTGTATATGAAATCATTAATCTAGTTTGATTGAATCATAATCTGACTGAATAAATTGAGTCAAAAATAACATGTCTTTATCAGTCAGCTTAAATGAAAAACTATTTTTTGAATTTATACATGAAATAAATTCGGCAATCTCATATCTAAGTCCGTCACCCAAAAAACTATGCTCATATTTTATATTTTTTGCACTATTTTCGAACTTGATTTCAAACTGTGAAGTCTTCCACCAGGGTGCACGACAATAAATATAACCTTTTGTTCCGGTTATAACTAAATCACCCTCTTTTTTAGCACCAATACCAACATAAAGGTTTGCAGTAGATTTTTGATACTGTAATTCAAGTTTTGAAAAGATATCAATATTAGAATCGTAGTGGTATCTCAAATTCTTATACTCTAATACATCGTGACCTAAGATTTTACATGCTGCAATTAATGGATAGGTCATTAACTCATTATGAGATCCGCCTAAAAGTTTACTACCATATCTCTTCACTATATTTTCATTGGAGATTAGCTTTGTAAATGATGCATCTAAATGAACTATATCGCCAATTATTCCACTTTTAGATAATGAAACCATTTTAGTGAAGCCATCAGAAAAAGCTGTTTTAACTGCTTCCATTAAAACTAGATTATTTTCTTTGGCTATATTTATGAGCTCTTTAGTTTGATTTAAAGAAAGTGTAATTGGTTTTTCGCACAAAACATGCTTGCCGGCATTTAAGCATTTTTTAGCATATTCAAAGTGAGAATCATGAGGTGTTGCAATATATACTGCATCAACATTTTCTAAAAATGTATTAAAATTCTTTTCTGCAAATCTAACCTCATGTTCTCTTACAAATTTGTTAACTGATTCAAAATTTTTTCCATAGACAGCAGTAATTTCTGTATTACTTACATACTTACTCTCAATTAAAAATCGTTTTGCAATATTTCCATAACCAATCATTCCTATATTAACAAATGATAAATTATTTCTCAAATCAGTACTAGAAATACCTTTTGTTCGAGGAAGATATTTTACTTTGCAATACTCTTTTAAATAATCAAATTTTCCTTCCCAATCCGATCCGATTGCAAAAATATTAACTTTATTTTTTTGAATATCAACTATTTTTTGCCCATCATATTCTTCTATAATAATCTCATCTGCTAAACCTGTTTTCTCTATATTTTTGATTCTTTGATGAAGAGTTTGGGAAACATTTAACTTTCCTCGATTTTTGTCATACTCCTCACTAGTTACTCCAACAATCAAAGAATCTCCAAGTTTCTTGGCTTTCTTCAACAAAGCAACATGACCATTATGTAAAAGATCAAATGTTCCATATGTAATTATTTTTTTCATATACAATACATATACTAATTTATTTCTATGTAATCAACAATCCTTTTACTGGAATTTCCATCTAAGCTCCCAATCATATTTTCTATAAAGTCTTTTTGAGATTTTTTGTATGAAAAGGTATCTAAATCTAAATTTTTTATACTGCTGATTAAGTCAAAATATGATTGTGAAAAAAAAGAAAATTTTGAATAAAAATTGTAATCAGTATCCATTCTTTTTTTTAATCGATAAGAAAAAACTCCCCTATAATTCCATCTAAGCTTTAGAAACTTGCAAATAAAAACTGGCTTATTTAAAGCTGAAAATTCAAGTATTGCAGATGAAGTATCACTTATCATTAAATCAGCAGTTACCATAAAAGGTAGAAGAGAATAGTCATTAAATTTTGACAGATAAACATTGTTATATTTAGACCAATGATCAAAAAGTTTGCGTTGTTTGGTGTAGTTCTCTTTGATTAACGAGAAATAATGCGGCTTAATTATTATATTAAATTCTTGCAAATCTTTAGGAAAGTTTTTTGGAAACCTTTCAATGCTGCTAGGATAAAAAGTAGGAGCATATACGATTGTTTTTTTTTCTGGATCTAGGTTTAAATCTCTTAAGTCATATCCAGTTATATCACCATTAAGAATTGGATCTAGTTTACAAAAACCTACATCTACAAAATTATTATCAGGGTGCATATTCTCTAGACGATTCTTTCTATATTTTCCCTCTACAAATCTTACAGTAGTTGGAGTATCCGACTGTCTATAATAGCTTGATTTTGGACCAATACCATGACCAAGTTGAATAGATTTACTTACTTGATGAATTTTATCAAGAAAAGGATATGTATTGCCAAAAAATATCCAATCAGCTTTTTTGTTTTGATAGTATTTACTAGCCTGCGTTTTATTTTCTACCCATATATGGCTTAGATTTTCTGATTTAATAATATTTTTTATTATTGTATCAAATTTCCCATGATAAAAGACAAACATTGCACTGCCTTTCTTTCGTTTCAAAAATTCATGATAAACAGGAAGATATTGAGGTAAGTAATAAAACTGCGAAACATCAAAAATGATTGATAAATTTTTATTGGGTATTTTTTTTATAGCTTTATTCTTAATTCCGAATGAAGTATGAATACTTTTATTAATATACGTCTCATGCCTGATAAGACGATTTTTTTTCGTAGAAATATTATTTTTATAAGGCCTATTATGGTAGAGGTGTAGGCAAGCTGATCTATTACGAATTTGCTTAGATTGTACGCCCATGTTATTAAGTCTTTCTCCTAATTCACAATCTAGTCCCCCATATTGCATACGTTCATCAAAGCCATCTACCTTTATGATATCTTTTCGCCATGCAGAAGAATTATTTCCATTAAATGTAGATTTAGTTGGGGTTATTAGGTCTAGAAATTTACTTAATAGATTTGTTTGCAATAATTTCAAATAATTTTTAGATAATATTTGACTACTGGATATTAAAAATCCTTTATTAAAGCATTTCTGGGATAAAATTATATCTTCTGTTATAAGGTTAGACACGGAAGAGCTAAGTGGAAAATGCCCTCCAGATAGAAAATAATTTTTCTCTGCTAAATCTATATGTGTTTGAACGAATGATTGATTTGGAATACAATCACCATCACTGAATATAAGATAATCACTTTTGCTTGCTTGAATTGCTTTATTAAGTATAACACTTTTTTGAAATCCTTTATCCTCGTGCCATATATGTTTTATATCAAGACTAGTGTTATCCTTAAAATATCCTATAATATTTTTTGTGTCTTTTCTAGATCCATCGTCAGCAATTATAATATCAAAATTTTTATATGTCTGACAGGTATATCCTGTTAAAACCTTTTTTAGAAAATGAGGTTTATTGTATGTTGAAATAATAATTGAAGTTGATTGCATTGGTTAAAATTATTTATCATCAATCTTATAAGCTATTTTTTTTTAAATTAGATATAGTTATGGATATAAAAAAATTAACAGTTGGGATTGAAGAAGAATATCAAGTCATCGATCCAGCAACGGGTGAACTGACATCTTATATTGCTGAATTTTTAGAACGTGATGCAATGCTAATCAAAGATAGTATCGTTCCTGAGTTTCTAAAGTCACAGTTAGAGGTAACGAGTAAGGTTTGTAAGAATATTAAAGAAATGAGGCATGAGATCATTCGCTTAAGGCGATTAGCATCAAATTATGCTGAAGAAAATAATTGTAAAATTATTGCTGCAGGAACACATCCTTATTCACATTGGAAGGATCAGGCTCTTACAGATAAAGAACGTTATCACGGTCTTTATGATAGTATGCAGTATGTGGCAAAAAGATTATTGATTTTTGGTATGCATGTTCACATAGGTATCCCAGATAGAGATCTTAGAATAGATGTAATGAATCAAATGAGATATTTTATTCCTCATATAATGAGCTTATCTAGCTCTTCGCCTTTTTGGCAGGGACAAGATACAGGCTTTAAATCATATCGAGGAATTGTGTTTGAAGATTTACCGCGAACAGGACCACCAGAAACATTTGATTCCGCAAAATCATATGATGAATTTGTCAATCAATTAATAACAACCAATTCTATCGATACTCCCTCTAAAATTTGGTGGGATATAAGGCCACATGATAAATTTCCAACACTAGAGTTTAGAATGTGCGACTCAACAACAAAGGTAGATGAAGTCATAGCAATTGCTGCTTTAATTCAAGCCCTTGCTGCAACCATGATTCGTAATCGTGAACGCAATATTAGTTGGAGAAATTATAGACAATCTCTTATTTCAGAGAATAAATGGAGAGCAATGCGACACGGCGTTGATGGAAAAATGATTGATTTAGGCGCGGTAAAAGAAACAGATACAAAGATATTATTTAATGAATTACTTGAAATAGTAAAAGAAAGCGCACAAGAATTAGGAACAGAAAAAGAGATTCAATATATTCATACAATGCTAGAAAATGGTACCAGCGCAGATCGACAATTAAAAATGTATGAAGAAACAAAAGATTTAAAAAAAGTAGTTGATATGCTTGCCAAAGAAACACTTGAAAGCTGCTAGAATATGAGTTTATCAAAATCAAAATGTATCGTACTCTTAAGCGGAGGGTTAGATTCGACCACAGTACTAGCTATTGCAAAAAAAGAGTTTGAAATATATGCACTATCTTTCGATTATGGACAAAGACATAAGTTTGAGCTTGAATCTGCCGAGTTAATTGCAAAGAAAAATGCTGTACATACATTTAAAACGATTACTATAGATCTTGAACAATTTGGTCATTCCGCTTTAACTAGCGATATTGCTGTTCCCAAAAATCAAGATATCGGAAATGATATTCCTGTCACCTACGTACCTGTTCGTAACACCATCTTTTTGTCTTATGCATTAGCATATGCAGAAGTAAATGATATTTATGACATTTTTATTGGTGTGAATGCATTGGATTATAGTGGATATCCAGATTGCAGACCTGAATATATAAGTGCATTTCAGAATATGGCAAACCTAGGGACAAAATTTACTCAAGGAGATCAAAAGATTACTATTCACACACCTCTGATTGATATGACTAAGTCAGAAATTATCTTAAAAGGCAGTCAGTTAGGAGTTTCTTATAAGGAGACTCATTCTTGTTACGATCCATCTAGTTTAGGACTAGCTTGCGGAGAATGTGATGCCTGCATCTTAAGAAGAAAAGGATTTAATATGTCTAACATTCCAGACCCAACATTGTATCAATGAGTTATAGTATTAAAGAGATCTATTTTACGATCCAGGGAGAGGGTTTTCAAACAGGAAAAGAAGCTATTTTCTGTCGTTTTTCTGGCTGTAATTTATGGACAGGTAGAGAAGAAGATCGTAGTAAAGCAACATGTACTTTTTGTGATACAGACTTTTTTGGAATCGATGGAGAAAATGGAGCTAAATATGCATCCTGCCATGATTTAATTGAAAAAATTGAAGAGTGTTGGCCAAAAGAATTAGATGAAAAATTTATAGTATTTACTGGAGGAGAACCATTGCTCCAATTAGATCAAATATTAATTGACGAACTACATAAAAAAGGATTTAAGATCGCTATTGAGACAAATGGAACAATGTTACCTCCAAAGAATATTGATTGGGTTTGCGTCAGTCCCAAAAAGAATGCAAAACTTGTACTATTAAAAGGAGATGAATTAAAACTCGTTTATCCTCAAATAGATTTTCAACCTGAGCAATTTGAAGCATTAGATTTTACGCATTTCTGTGTGCAGCCTATGGATGGAAAAGATTTACAAAAAAATATCTTGGAATGTGTATCTTATTGTATCGAAAATCCGCTATGGCGATTAAGTTTACAAACACACAAAATAATAGGAATAAGATAATATGTTTGAATTAACAAGAAGATATGAATTTCATGCTGCACGTAAATTAACACTACTAGATTTAGATCACCCATGCTCTCAATTACATGGCCATACTTTTTCTCTAGTGATTGAGCTCAGTGGCGATATAGACCGATCAAAAGGTTGGGTAATCGATTTTTTTGATATTGATACAATTTATAAAGAAGAAATATATAAATTATTAGATCATAAGTATTTAAATGATATTGCAGGGCTTTCTAATCCTACCACAGAACATATTGCGGCATGGATTTGGAAAAAATTAAAACCACAATTATCTGGACTAAGTGGAGTAACCGTGAGTGAAGGTCCTAACTATTCATGTACATATAGAGGAGACTAATTATGGCAAAAGCACAAGGAAAAGAATTTACATTTGATAACGAAGATCATATTAACCCTGATTTTCTTGAAACGTTTCCGTTTGATAGTAAAAAACAATATATCGTTACTAAAACTAGAGAATTTAGCGCAGTATGTCCTTTTAGTGGACTTCCAGATTTAGCAGATGTAATTATTGAATATTTTCCTGAAGGAGGAAAGTGTGTAGAGTTAAAATCGTTAAAATATTATTTTGTTAGCTTTAGAAATGTTGGTATTTATCAAGAAGCAGCTACCAAGCGTATATTTGATGATCTTAGTAAGCTTTTGGAGACATCTAAAATAAAAATTACTACTATTTATAATACAAGAGGTGGATTTAATACTACTTGCATTGAAGGATCCTTATAAATAGAATGAACTCTATTAAAAATATATTATTAGTGTTCGGAGTAACGGGAGTATTGGTATTTATTCTAAATGATTTTATATACTATATGACTGATACTAATCAAACTTTTTTAGAACATATTATTATTGGATGGTTAATATTTATATCAACCGCATTGACATTAATCTTATTTTATAAGGAGAAGAAAAAATGAGTTATGCTGAAAGATTATATAAAGCTATTACGCTTAATGTTGAATTCTACGAATCTGTTGAAGCTGATAAGTCTTTAACGAGACAAGCAATGATGACAGTAGCTTTAGTTGCTATTGTACAAGGGTTTGTTGTAGCTGGAATTACTGCACCTATTGCATTGGCTCAAGGGGTACTAGGAAGCATTATTAGATGGTTTATATGGGCATTCTTTATTGCGTTTGTTGGAACAAAAATATTGCCAGAACCTGAAACGGAATCTGATACGGGAGAGTTGTTACGTACCTTAGGTTTTGCTTATGCTCCAGGGCTATTAGTAATATTTAAATTTATTCCATTGATTGGATTCTTTATAGATCCTTTAGTTGTAATGTTACAGTTAGCTGCTATGACAGTAGCCATAAGACAAGCATTAGACTTTAATTCTACCATACGAGCAGTAGGGGTCTGTATTGTTGCATTTATAGTAATGTTAATTGCATTAACTCTATTTATACTATTTACCTCTTTCTTTGTCGGAGTTGCTGAGAATGCTATTGCACCAACTACTCCATTAATGGGTGCATAGATTCTGCTTTAAATTGTCATAGAATATTTCTATAATTAAGGAAGTAATTGTAACGGGAGATAAGGATTTATATGAAAAACAAAATTTTAATTTTATGTATGATGGCTTTAATGGCTTGTGATGCTTCAACTACAATGGGCACATCTAGTACTAATAATAATTCAGATGGTACTGGAACAGGCGGTAATAATAATGGCGGCGGTAATAATACTGACCTACCTATGGGATTCGCAAAATTCTTTGAAGGTTATACCGATGTATATATTTCTGGAGATTATGTTGTTGTAGAGACAACTGGAGTCCCAAATCATAATAGCCCTTATTGGGGAGCTGGTAATCCAAATTATGAGTCTCCTCACTCAGGAATGAACGTAAATCCAAATACTATTACTACCCAAAATTTTAAGTTTTATATTCCTTTATCACCAACGGTTGCTAGTTCAGTTTCCAGCACACCACTTGGATCAATTGGAGTATCATTGAGTGGAGTACCATTTTTTAATCAATATGGCGGACCAAATAACCAGCCACTTGATAATGAAATAGCTTCATTCGATAATTATTATGGTCACCCACAACAATCAGGTGAATATCATTATCATTGGGAACCAACATATTTAACGATGGCAGATAATTCAATATTGGTAGGATATTCATTAGATGGATTTCCAATATATGGACCTACAAAGCAAACAGACGGTCAATATCCAACAGATCTTGACGAATTAAATGGGCATACTGCTGTTACAGAAGAATATCCAGATGGTATTTATCACTATCATGCAACATCAACTGTACCTTATTTGATTGGTGGATTTAGAGGACAAATAGGATCTTCTGGTGGCGGTGGTTACTACACAAACTAAGCTATTACTCACGTCTCTTTGTTGCATTCTCTTTATTTCTTGCTCTAATACAACTGTTGTCGAAGAATCTGATTTGATTAATGGGTTAACTGTTTCAAAATTTATTAGACAAGAGCAGTATACAGGATCTATTAATATCTACTATGAAGATGATACTATCAAATCTATTAGAAAGTATTCCAATGGAAAGAAAAATGGGAAGCATGAAGGTTGGTGGCCAAATGGTACTAAGAAATATCTCTATTATTTTAAACAAGACCAGAGCTTTGGAACACACAAACAATGGCACTCAAATGGAGAGCTATATACATTAAAAAATTTTAAAACTGGACTTGAGCATGGAGAGCAAAAATCTTGGAATAAAAATGGAGAATTAATGTATAAATATATTTACAATAATGGACGTAAATATGGCATACAAGGTTCTATTATCTGTAATGGCGGCAATGAACTTGAGGCATTGAATTGATAGTTCTTAAAGATTATGATAATAGTATGTTTGATTTTATTCTATCTTCAAATACTCTCAATGAACCACAAGTTGGTTTTTTAGATAAAGAAAAATTGCAGTCGCTATTGGATCAATCCAACTACTGCAAGGTAGCATTCTATAATAATGAACCAGCAGGTTTTTTACTGTGTTTACCAGAGAATATGGAATATGGAAGCTTAAACTATAAATGGGTTTCAGAAAGATATTCTAATTTTATGTATATTGACCGAATCTCAGTATTAGAGAAATTTCAAAATGAAAAATTAGGAACAGCTTTATATACTGATTTATTCTATTTCTCAGAAGAGAATCAATATGATATTATATTATGTGAAGTCAATATTATGCCTCCAAATCCAGGATCAATAAGATTTCATAAAAAGTTTGATTTTGTTGAATGTGGTTCGCAATTTACGGAGGGCCGAACCAAGGAAGTTCAGTTCTTTTATAAAGAATGTAACAAATAATTTGAAAGGATTTTTATGAGCAATTTTTGGCACGATCTATTATTTCCTTTATTTTTCTTTGTAGTATTTGTTGCAGCTCATATTGGGTTATATATCATGATATTTAAAGGAGATAAATCGAAATGAATAAGAAGCAAAAAATAGCAAAAAGAAAACAAAAGAAATCTCGTCTTAGGTTAAAAGCAAAGCAAGCAGACCTTCTAAAAAATAAAAAAGTTATTACACCTAAGGCTAAGGTAGTAGTAAAGAAATCAGAATCTAAAGAAACGATAGCCAAGAAGCCAGCAGCCAAGAAGCCAGCAGCCAAGAAGCCAGCAGCTAAGAAGACTGATAAGGATTCTTGATAGGTATAAATGATAGGCTCAAATACCACTTTCGGGGTATTCATTGCTTGTCTTCAAGTCCTATTCAGACATAGAAGATATATTTTTTTTACTGTATTCTTCTTTTTATTGCCGTTATATGTCGCTATCAATCGTTTATTCCTTTTTTTAGATTATATACTATTTTCCAATTTTCAAAAAAAGGAAATCAAGGACCCTGTGTTGATTATGGGCTTTAATAGAAGTGGAACTACTTTTTTTCATCACTTATTATCTAAATCTGATCAATTTACTACCTCCACCACATGGGATTTTATAATACCTTCCATATCTTTAAAGAAAATATTATGGTTCATACGTCCTACCCTTTCTTTCCTAGATATTGATCAGCTAGAAACTAAAGAAAAAGGACATAAAGTTGCTTTAGATGACATAGAAGAGGATGAGATGCTACTCTTTCTACATAAGCTTGATTCAAAATGGATTTCGAATAATCTTATTCCATGGATGAAGTATGATAAAAAATTTAAATCATTTACAAGTGAGCTATATATTGATAGCAAAAAAAATGAGAAAAGAAATATTAATTCAATGCATTTTTGTAGAGAGTTTTGGAAAAGACAAACTGCTTATCAGGGTGGAAAACAGCTATTATCAAAATCAAATCCGTTTATTTTTCGCTTAAAATCAATCATGAAAGTATTTCCTGATGCAAAAATTATATTTATTGTAAGAGATCCCATAGATACCATTACATCTTTCTTCTCTATGCAGGAAAGAATAAAGTTCGGAAACTTAATGACCAAGGAAGAACTAAATCTTTATCGCAATGAAGCTTATAAAGAAATTATTGATTGGTATCAAGAAACAGAGAATGCAAAACAATTTCTAGATAAGAAACATTTTATCGTTTTAACATACGGTGAATTACAAGCAAACCTTTATGAATCTGTAGTTAAATCTTTTAATTTTATAGGGCAAGAAATGAATACAAATTTTAAAGACATTTTATCTGAAAAGTCCTCAATAAAGCATGTTAAAAAACATCAAAATAAAACTATTGACGACTTCGGTTTTACTGCAAAACAAGTAAAAAAAGATTTTGCTTTTGTTTATGAAGAATACTTTAGCTAATTTTTTCCCTTGATATGAAAAAAAATATTATTATAATCGTCGCTTTAATTGCAATTGGCCTTATAGGTAGAATTATTCCCCATGCATATAACTTTACCCCAATGACTGCGATTGCATTACTGTCTGCATATGCATTTAAGAATAAATGGATTGCTATAGGCCTTCCATTACTATCTTTTTGGATTAGCGATTTAATAGTAAACAATTTTATTTATGCAGGTTATTATGAAAATTTTAAAATCTTTTCTCCTTCATTTTTATGGGTTTATGGATCAATATTATGTATTTCTATTATGGGAAGATTCACACTTAATAACGCCAATCCTAAGACGATAGGATTGTCTAGCGTCACAGGATCATCGATATTTTTTATACTCACTAATTTTGGAGTATGGGCTACAAGTGCTATGTACGCTAAGTCCTTCATTGGATTAATCCAATGCTATACACTTGCAATTCCATTTTTTGGTGGGACTCTTTTAGGAGATCTAGTTTATTCAACTGTTCTATTTTCTAGCTATAGCTTAGTAGTATCTAAAAGCACTTTATTACATAAAGCACAAAATATTAACTAAAATCAGACAATTTAAATTTTTTAAATTTAATTGGCTTTCCACAAATAACTCATTATATTTCCTCGATTGATAATACTTATGGTATTATTATTATTTTAATTATTAACTAACAAAGAGAGTAAAAATGAGTGAAAGAGAAAAAGGTACTGTAAAGTTCTTTAATGAAAAAAAAGGTTATGGTTTTCTAACTAAAGAAGACGGAAATGACGTTTTTGTTCATTTTTCTAGCATCGAATCAGATAATGATTTTAAGACTCTTAAACAAGACCAAGCGGTTGAGTTTGAGGTAGAGTCCGATGATAGAGGAGACAAAGCAGTCAAAGTAACAATAGCTTAGAAGTATATAGTTAGTTCGTAATTACATAATATATTTATTATAGCTTTAAGAGAAATGCCTCAGTAGCTCAATGGTAGAGCAGTGGCCTCTTAAGCCATTGGTTAAAGGTTCGAGTCCTTTCTGGGGTACGTAATCAAATGAATCTAAAAAATAAAAATATAGTTATTACTGGTGGAGCCGATGGTATTGGCAAAGCACTAGCAAAACGCTTTTTAAGTGAATCCCCTAATTCTGTCCACCTGATCGACATTAATCCTAATGTTATTCAAGTGGCAGAATTAATGGGAATTAACGCCTACATTGTAGACGTATCTAATCCAAAAAATGTAACCTCAACTCTTAATAAGATCATTGATCAGGTTGGGAAAATTGATTTATTCTGTTCAAATGCTGGTATACAGCAATTTGGAACACTAAGCACAAGCGATGAAGCATGGCATGATACATGGCAAGTAAATGTTATGTCACATATTTATGCTGCACGCGTACTTATTCCACATATGCTTGAACATAAAGATGGTTATTTTTTAATGACGGTTTCCGCAGCTGGATTGTTAAATATGCCTGGATCAATGGCATATGCTACTACAAAACATGCAGCATTAGGAATGGCAGAGAATTTATCTATCATGTATGGAGATAAAGGGATTAAAGTGTCTGCGTTATGTCCACAATTAGTTGAAACTAATATGGTTACATCTACAGGAGTTTTAGATAAAGATCATCCATTAATGAGAGATGGGTTGTTAACTGTAGAGCAAGTGGCTGACGACACAGTGGAAGGTATTGAAAAAGAAGACTTCTTAATTTTACCACATAAACAAATTTTACAATATATTCAGATTAAGGCTCACGACTATGATGCCTGGCTTGCAGGAGTAAGGAAATTGATTTTAAAATGAAAAATAATATATTAAAGTGGTTAATATTCTTAAGATTCTTTTTTCCGGAGTTAAAAAATTCAATCAAAGTATTGTTTGTATTGCAGTTCATTTTTCTTCTTGGAAGTATTTTTTTAGCAGTTTTACATATTGATAAGCTAAATATTGCATCGTATCATTTATGTAGCGCAGCAGTGTTCTGCATGGGAATGAATTATATGAAAAATAACGCATTTAAAATATAGGGGCATATATCATGAGATTATTTTTACTTATTAGTATTCTTTCTTCAACCTTGTCTTTTGCACAAGATAAAATCATATCTGAAAACTATGCAATCGAAGGTATGATGTGTGGAGTTATGTGTGTAGTTAAGGTGGAAGAAGCAGTATCAAATTTAGATGGATTTCAATCTGTTAAGTTTGATTTTAATCAAGACAGAAAAGAAGATTATGCAATCATTACTTTTGACAATACAGTATTATCTCAAAAAGAATTAATTAATGCCATACAAGGCAGTAGTCATGGAACTTATAAAGTGAATGCAGTCAAAGAAGCTTGTTGTGACGATTTTTCTGAGCATAATCACGAAGTATTAAAAGAGCAGATTTAAATTATTATAAAAAAAAGGTGAATAAATAATTCACCTTTTTTATAGTTCTATTTAGATTTTTTTTAAAATGCCATTCCTACACCCACATATAAACCTTTAATTAATAACTGTAATTCTTTTTCTTCTTTTTCAGAATATAAAGAATAGTTCAATCCAAGATTTAAATATACTTGAGATGGACTTTGTAGCTGAAATAGCTTTCCAACGGTACCTTGTATATGTTGATCATTAGTGTCTTTTGGCTTATAAACACCAGTCATATAAAAATCAGGAAAAGTATACATTAATCCTAGGCCATACTCCGTACCTGATCCATTTGATTTATAATACTTAGCATACGCACCTAAGTTATCCATAAAGAAATAACCAAATTCTGGCTTTAAGGTAAATGTTGGATCGCCTTGTACGTCAGCTGGAGCATTACTTCCTGTTACATCATATTGTAAAACTTCACTTCCAAAATACATTGAACCTCTGCTAAATTGACTTCCAAAGAATCCCATTTCATCTTGAGCAAATGTAATTTGTGAGGATAGAATTAGTAATAATAAATTTTTTTCATTATTTGGCCTTTTTTATTTTTAATAATAAAACTTAATCTAATTTGCATTATTTATAGTCTTATTGTCAATAAGATAAAAGTTTGTTTATATCTGCAATTAAATAGCTAGTCTCCAATGGCGAAGTACCATTGTAAATACCACGAATTTTTCTATTTTTATCAACCAATATAACATTTTCTGTATGGATTAAACTATTCTCATCATGATTTGAAAAAGAAGCGATTGCAAAATAGCCCAATTGCGCCATTCTTATAGTATCTTCTATTGGTCCAGTAAGTAAAAACCATTTTTTATCATCAATATTATTAATACCTGCATATTTTTTTAATCGCTCTATGTCATCTATTTTTGGATCAACGCTATGAGAGAGAATTAACACATCATCATTATCTATAAATGCGCTCTGCACTTCTTTTAAATTATTAGTCAGATCAATACAGATAGATGGACATGACGTAAAAAAGAAATCAACTACATAGATTTTATTATGCACGGTTTCTTGATTGATAGTATTTCCATTTTGATCTATAAAAGAAAAGTCTGGAACAGTGTGTTCGGTTTTTCCCACTAAAGAAGGATGTACTAGGTTAGATCGTAAATCTGATGGGGTAAAGATAGGAAGTATAAATTTCTCTTCTTTTGGGATAATAAAATACCATAAGCCTAGAAAGCATATTGTAATAAATAGAATTAATTTTTTTTTCATATAACTACACTAAATTAACACTATTATGATTAGTTGGAAATGTAAACATACTTGGAAAAAATCTGCAGTGAATACTGCATGGTGCCTACTAGGATGTTCTATTGGCGATTTTGGGACTATATTTGTATTTCAAATGATTGAACATAATTGGTTGGCATGGCAAGTAATGTCACTTGCAATCATAAATGGATTGCTAACAAGTATTGCCTTAGAAACTTTTATTTTGAGTAGGCAAATGATATTAAGCTTAGCCTTTAAAACAGCTATTGGTATGAGCTTTATTTCTATGGTAGCAATGGAAACTGCTATGAATGTCACTGATATATTACTAACTGGTGGAGCATTGCTTACTTGGTGGGCTATGCCTATAATGTTATTAGCAGGTTTTTTAACTCCTTGGCCTTATAATTATTGGAGATTAAAAAAGTATAATGCTAGCTGTCATTAAATGAATTTCCTTTTTTTTCTAAATACGATTTCAGCTTTTCTTTTAACTGGAGTAATTTGGACTATTCAATTGATACATTATCCATCGTTTCATTATATCGATAAATCATCTTTTGTCAACTTTCATAAGTTTCATGAATGGAGGATATCTATTATTGTCATGCCATTAATGATAGTTGAGTTAATCACATCAATTGTTCTTTATATGAATGATACTTCAAGCTTAATATTTGCTTTAAATCTTGGAATCATTGTATTGATATGGTGCTCTACATTTTTTATACAGGTTCCAATTCATGCTATTCTTTCTAGCGGAAAAGATAAAAAAATGATTGAAAAATTGGTGAAGACTAACTGGGTAAGAACTTTTTTATGGACTATCAGAATGCTGTTAATAATTGATGAAATTATAACCTAACCTTTATTATATTCCTTTTATCATGAATGAATTTATTTTATTTGGTAGTACTCACTTATTAACACTCACAATTATTTTTACAATCTCATTCGGATTTTCTTTTTTTAATCGCAGTCGATATAATCCCGATACATTTGCACGATTTGAACAAGTCTTAGGATACACTCTTATTTTGAATGAGCTTCTAAAGCCATTCTATTTGATTGCATTAGGAGATTATAAATGGACAAATACAGTTCCATTGCATGCTTGTCATATGTCTTCATACGCAACTGGACTATTTTTATTAACAAGACAACAACGATTTTTTGATTTTGCTTATTTTTGGGGAATTGGAGGAGGAACAATGGCCCTAATGACTCCTGATATAGTATTTACTTTTCCTGATCTTGATTTTATTACATTATTCTTTGGACATGGATTATTATTTTTTGGCCTTATATATATCGTTATAGTAATAAGACAAAAAGTGACATTCAGTTCCCTTATAAATGCATTGAAGTATTCATTAATATTGCTTCCCATTATGTATATTTTAAATGTGCTAATAGGAGGAGAGCCTGGCTATGAAGCAAACTTATGGTATTTAATGAAAGCTCCAGAAGGAGATTCCCTTATGACATTATTCCCTTCACCTCCGTGGCATGTATTTCCCGTATTTCCACTGGTGGCACTAATTTTTTATATTTTATATTTACCATTTTATTTTGCTGAAAAAAAATCTAAATGAAAACATTGATTCTACTTAGTATCCTTGTAGTCTCATTTTTTAAAAGGACGAGAAAATGAAGAAATTACTATTATTATTTATGTTTCCCTTAATGGCACAGACTATTAATGATACCGATGATGCCAAAAGAGAATATCGAGAATCAATGAGAGAGCAAGAACAGATGCGTCAAGAACAAGAGTGGGAAAAAAAAGACCAGTACAGAAAAAAGACAATTGAAGAAAATGATGGGTATATTTCTTCGCATATTATTGAGCCCCCTGACAACTTTCTGAATAAAAAATTTCCTACTATTAAAGGAATATCACTTTCAAACAATGAAGTTGTATTTCCAGAGGCTATACGCGGTAGAGTTGCAGTGCTATCTATAGCATTCAAACAAAGAGCTCAACTATGTATAAATACTTGGGCAGATGAATTACTGCCAAAATATGGTATTGATAAAACTGTACAATATTATGAAGTTCCTATGTTAGGTGGTCAATGGACAATGGCACGAAATTGGATTGATGGAGGAATGCAAAATGGAGTACCAAAACCTTTACATGACTTTACTGTGACATACTATGGCCCTCTGAAAAAATATTATAAATCACTAGGGATTGATAGCAAGAAAAATTGTTATATTTACGTGCTTGATCAGGATGGAATTATTAAAGGAAGATTTGATGGATTTGCTACTCCTGAAAAACTAAGTGAATTATTTACACTTATTGACTCATTGAATGAATAAAATATCAGAACATTATCAGCCATTTTTAGAAGCTACTGAAAAAGCAGCCATTGCTGCGGCAAAATTGAGAGGATGTAAAGATGGAAAATTAGCTGATCAAGCTGCTACAGAAGCGATGAGATCAGTTTTAAGCATTCAGGATATTTTAACTACAGTAGTAATTGGCGAAGGCGAAAGAGATGAAGCCCCCATGTTATTTATTGGAGAACAATTAGGCAACCAAAATAGTGATATCAAAGTTGATATTGCAGTAGATCCATTAGAATGTACCAATCATTGCGCGTTTGATTTACCAGACTCCATTGCCGTACTTGCAGGAGCACCATCAGGATCGTTATTGCACGCTCCAGATACTTATATGAACAAGCTATGTGGAAGAAAAGAATTAATTGGCCATATTGGCTTAACAAAAACTGTTGAAGAAAATCTAACAGCTACCGCAAACGTTCTAAATAAAGAAATTAAAGACTTGAAAGTGATTATCATGGATAGAGATCGTCATAAAGATTTAATTGCATCCATGCATTCGTTTGGAATTGAACCTATTTTAATTGGAGATGGAGATGTAACCGGTGGATTAAAAGCCGTTGAAGGAGAAGTAGATTTATTATATGGTATTGGCGCAGCCCCAGAAGGAGTAATTACTGCAACTGCCGTAAGAGCATTAGGAGGATTTTTTGAAGGCCAGTTAGTTTTTTATGATGAAGAATTTGAAAAAAGAGCTCGTAAAATGGTGGGTAGTAATATTGATAAAATTTGGAATGCTTATGATCTCTGTACGTCTGATGACACTTTTGTTATTGCAAGCGGTGTTTGTACAGGGTGGGTTCCTGGAGTTAAATTTGAAGAACATAAAGCAATAGTAACTTCAAAGATAATCTTTGGAGGTAATCGTGAGATTAAAGTTGTTATTAATGAGTATAATTTAGGAGAATTAGATGTCTGAATTGCATAGCGTTGCAGCACGAATGGTTGAAAAAGGAAAAGGAATTTTAGCCGCAGATGAAAGCACTGGAACTTGTACAAAGCGATTTGAAGGTATTGGAGTAGAATCTACATTTGAATCTCGAGGTAATTACCGAAGCAATCTTTTTACAGCACCAGGACTAGAATCATATATTAGCGGTGTTATATTATATGATGAAACTTTTAGACAAAATATTTTTGGTACCGATCATAGTATTCCAAAATACCTACAATCAAAAGATATCTTACCGGGTATCAAAGTTGATACTGGAGCTCATCCACTAAAAGAAGGTTCGGATGAAAAAAATACAACAGGATTAGATGGATTAGCTGAACGTCTTGGAGAATATTATGCTTTAGGTGCACGTTTTGCAAAATGGAGAGCAGTCATTACCTTGGGCGATAGAATGCCGTCGAATGATTGTATTTTAGTTAATGCAGAAGGATTAGCGAAATATGCTTTGTCATGTCAGCAAGCCAGCTTAGTACCAATCGTAGAGCCAGAAGTATTGATGGATGGCACTCATACTATTGATACGTCTTTTGATGTAACAGAAAGAACACTAACTACAGTATTTGATCAGTTAGAAAAGCACAATGTTGATTTAAGAGGAATAGTACTTAAACCTAATATGGTATTATCTGGATATGATTGTAAGAATCAAGCAAGCGTTGAGGAGGTAGCACAAAAAACTCTAGAGTGCTTAATGAAGAATGTACCATCAAGAGTTCCCGGTATAGCCTTTCTTTCTGGTGGACAGTCTGACGAGCTTGCAACTTTGCGCTTGAATGAGATTAATAAATATGATACTAATTGGAATGTGACATTCTCTTACGGAAGAGCATTGCAGCAAGATGCATTAAAAGCATGGGCAGGAAAATTAGAAAATACTAAAATAACTCAAGAATTATTATTATCTAGAGCAAAATCAAATAGCTTAGCAAGTACTGGCAGTCTCTAATCTTTAATTTGAAAGACCATTAATTTTTCTGAAGACTCAATAGTAAAATTATTTCCCAAAGATTGATTTCTGATAGCTCTTGCAGAAGGAAATAGTTTGTATGCATCTAATACATATTGAAGATTTGTTGAAGTGACTTTATTGTTTGATTCAAAACTGATAATACTAACTGTTTCTCCTCTAAAAGAATTAAATACGGTTTTTCCTATACTGGGTGTAATAGTAGAATAATCTGTATAGATCGTACAATTTATTGTGTCAGAATATTCATTGATAGCAAAGAAATTTCCTAAAAAATGATCTTCACTTTTGCCTGAAATTCCAAAAATAGATAATGATAAATAATTATTTTTAATACACCAATCCAATGTTTTTTCTAGATCTGTCTTATTTTGATCTTCCACATGAACTGTGTTAGATACTTTATCTTTATATGATAAATTAATTGAATCAAAATCTCCTATGGAAACGGTAGGAGTAATACCAGCATCAATCAATGTATTTGTTGCTCCATCTACGGCAATGATTATTTTCGCAGATTTAATCTGATTAATAATCTCTCTACTTCTAGGAAACTCTCCATTTACGATGAGAGCAATATCTTCTTTATGATTTGTATCCATGATTTAAATTAATACAACTTTCGAAGTGTTCCATAACAATAAGATAATATTTATCGAGATTGTGTCTCAAATTACTTGCGAATAAAATTATTCACCTTTTTATATTGTAGAAATTAATTAGCTCAATCTATCTGCTACAAAGTCCCAATTAATTGCATTATCTAATACTGCCTTTACATAATCAGGTCTGACATTTTGATAATCTAGATAATAAGCATGTTCCCATACATCTATTCCCATTAAAGCATGTTCTCCATGTGCGAGTGGGTTCTCAGCATTTGGTAATCCCCTTAAATCTAACTTTCCATCTTTTTCAATAAGCCATGCCCATCCACTACCAAATACACCAACTGCTTGTTGTGTAAAGTTAGTCTTGAATGTGTCATAGTCTCCAAATGATTCATTTATTTTTTCTAATAATTTTCCATGAGGTGTTTTGCTTCCACCTGGAGTCATTTGGTTCCAGTATAGGATATGATTCCATGCTTGACCTGCATTATTAAATACTTTTTTATTATCTTCTTCAAAGCTTTTTACCACCACTTCATCTAAATCCATATCCATAAATTTTGTACCTTCAGCGAAAGTGTTTAGCATATTGAAATATGCTTGATGATGTTTTCCGTAATGCAAGTCTACGGTTTGAGAGGATATTGTTGGTGCAAGATCATTTGCATTGTATGGCAAGGCTGGTAAGAAAAATTTTTTCGTATCATTCATAAAAAACTCCTATTAATTGTTTTAGTTGTTTTAAATTTAAATCCAATTTAAACGTTTTAACATAAACAAAAGAGAAAATTATGACACAAATAAAATTAGGAGATCAAGTAGTTAATCTTTCAGGAACAATGCCTAGCGTAGGCTCTAAAGCACCAGATTTTTTATTAGCAAACAATGATTTAGTCAATATGACTTTAAAAGATTTTGAAGGAAAGCGATTAGTATTAAATATTTTTCCTAGTTTAGCCACTCCAGTATGCTCGGCTTCAGCCTATAAATTTAATGAACTTGCCGGCGATATGAACAATACGGTAGTTATTTGCATATCTAGAGACTTAGCTTTTAGTCAAAAACAATTTTGTACTATTAACAATCTAGAGAATGTTCTTTTTCTTTCTGATATGCGTAGCGAAGACTTTGCAAATGATTATGGTATCTTACACACAAATGGAAAATTTCAAGGTCTATTAGCTCGATCTGTTGTAATTATCAATACTGATAAAACAATAGGGTATACGCAACTGGTCGATCAAACTGGACATGAACCAAACTACGATGAAGTATTAGACGCGCTTATTTAGCGATTAATACAGGACAGTTACATTGCTGAGCAATGCTAATTGGTTTACTACCAAAGAAGTATTTTAAGAAAGGATTTTTTGGCGATACCCCAAGCATAACAAGACTATCATCTTTAGCATATTTTACTACAGTCTTTACAGGATTACCTTCAAGAATTGTTGCAGTATTTTTAATACCAGCATTCGTAAATCTTTGTTCAGTTTTCTCCAATATAATTCTTAATTTTTCATCAGAAGATTTGTTTTCTAATACAGTAATAATTTCTACAGGCAATTTCTTAGACTTTGCAAATTTTTCAGCAATTTGAATTGCTTTGTTTGAACCCGTAGAGTTGTTAACGGGTAGTAGAATTTTATACTGCTTATTTACTGAATAGTTTTTTACTACCATGACAGAGCTATCAATGAATTGTACTAGCTTATGATGCATTCCCTTATTTCCACCACCACCAATGATAGTGATATCATGATTACTAGTTGCAACTTCAGATCGCAATTGATCAATAATTTCACCAGTACGTAAAATTAAATCAATTTTATTTGAATGACTCCCTTTTAATAAAACGCGCATTCTAGAATTTTCTTCATCGATAAGTAAATGGTCATTGAAAGCAATGCTCTTATCTTTTTTAATATACTTTTTTGATTCTAAAAAATCGTATGCCCATTCTAGAGTTCTTACTCCAGGTCTATACAATTCTCTGCTATCTAAATTTTGATGTACAACACTGACATCCTTTTCAGAGAATTGGCTAATTCTTTTACCTACATATGCAATAGTAGTAGTTGCTTCAAATGCATTTGCAATCTTCATTCCAAGATCTAACGTTGGTTTTGAATATTCTTTTCCACCGATGGCAATTAAGATATTCACAGTGTTACCCAGTAAAATTTTGACATTAAATATAAGATAGCAATTGAACTAGTAAACATCAACACTCCAACTTTAAAAAAAGTTTTGGTACTCACAAGTCCTGTAGAATAGATAATCATCGCAGTAGGAGATGAAATAACTGTTAGGAATGAAAATCCCGAAGCTATAGCGGCAGATAAAGCAAATGATATATCCGAAGGTTGGAGTTCAATTGCCATGGGACCTAATAATGAGATTGTAGCCGAGCTTGTAAAAAAATTTGCAGTTAATCCTGTTAATATTGCCATAAAAGACCAACTAATATTAAAGCTGCTTTCAGGCATTAGCGCTAAGAGCGCATTAAATTTTGTAACCAACCAAGACGAAGCTCCCGTTTCATTTATTTGAAATCCTAATGATATAGTTGCTGCAAATAAAAGAATAACTCCCCAATTGGTATTTTTATTTATTACTTCCCATGATACCATTCCACAAATCATAAAAATTAATGCTCCACACAAAGCAATAATTCCCAAACCAAGTTCTTCGTTAAACAAAAACCAACTAATAACAATCAATAATATAATGATTGAAGAAAATAAATGATTGATATTATCTCTAGTGGTTGATTTGGATATTTTCTTCTTATATCTTTTGATTTGAATATTTTTTAGAGTGGTAGGAAATGCAAATTGTAATACAAAGTATGCAACTACTAGCTGCATAATAAGTATAGGATATGCATGTTTCATCCATTCCCAATAATCGATATTAATATTACTGAATTCCTGCAAATAATTAATCATGATCACATTACGAGCTCCACCGGATGGAGTTCCGATAGATCCAATAATAGTCCCATATCCAACAGAAAATAAAGTTAGTAGGACAGCATTTCTTCCATCGGTTTGTTTTGTATCAATATTTTTTATGACAGACAATCCTATAGGTAACATGATAGCAATAATTGTATGTTCACCTAAAAAAGATGATAAAATAGCTGAAATAGTCATCAGCCCTGCAAGGAATAACTTTTTACTTTTACCAAAAATTTTTATAATAATTTTTGCCAATCTTATATCCAATCCTTGATGTACAATAGCAATAGCAAACATGAGTGAGCCCATAACAAATAATACTGCATCGTTCATGAATGATTCGGCAACTACATCTGGCGGCGCTACACCTAACAATACTTGTAATACCAAAGTTAAAAGAGCTATTGCTGGAAATGGTATAGGTTCAAATGTGACCAAGGTAAAAACCATTAATAATATTATCAGACTATGATACCCAGCTAAAGTTAGTCCTACAGGCGTGCTTAGACTCAATAAGAATATTGCTAGTAGAACACTAAAAACAAACCACTTCTTTTGAGAAAACCAATAGAGCATTGATGATGATATAATTTTATAAGATTCATTCATTGGACCAAATTTATTTAATAAATCAAGAAAAGATAACACTTATGTTATAATTGCTTGACTGCTTCACTGATTCTAGTGTAATGTCAGGACAAGATTTATCTCTATTTTAAATGGTTTTAATATAAAAGAAAAATGCAACTATTTCCAAGATGGACAAATAATTTCACTGGAATATTCCTAATTGGAATATTTCTTCTGCTATTCTCCCTATCTTCTTTTATTTGGTATTATGGCTCGCCATATTATACCGACGTAGGTTATGCACCAGTTCAGCCTGTTCCATATAGTCACAAATTACATGCTGGAGATATGGGAATAGATTGTCGTTACTGTCATGTTGGAGTTGAACAATCTTACTCTGCTGTTATTCCACCTACAGAAACTTGTATGGGCTGTCACACATATGTGAAGACAGATAGCGAAAAATTAAAATTAGTTAGAGAAAGTTGGGAAACTGGAAAGCCAATTGAATGGATTAAAGTTCATATGTTACCAGAGTACGCATATTTTAATCACAGCGTACACGTTAATTCGGGAGTCGCTTGTATATCTTGTCATGGAAATATAGCAGAAATGGAAGTAGTCTATCAAGTTAAACCATTGAGCATGGATTGGTGTTTAGATTGTCATAGATCTGATACGCCAGAAATTAGACCTAAGAATGAAGTAACAAATATGTATTGGACTCCACCAGCAGATTATGATAATTTTGTATCATCTTGGGTAGAGCAGCATGGGGATAAAAGACCTGTAGGAGATTGTCAAAAATGTCACAGATAAAAAATAAATCAAAAGAATTTGTAGATACTAATAAGATTGATCAGAACACTGCTCAGTCACATGAATTTGGTTATTGGAAGAGCTTAAAAGATATCTCTTCTTCGGATGATTACACTAATTACTTAAAGCAGTCTGAGCATCATGAAGATAATGGGCTATCTAGAAGAAATTTTTTATCATTGGTAGCCGCATCAGTAGCCTTAGCAGGTTTAGAAGGTTGTAAAAAACCTGTACAAAAAATTATTCCATATGTAGAAGCTGAAATAGCAACTATACCTGGAATTCCTAAGCATTATGCAACTACTATGCCTTTTAAAAATAATGCTCTAGGAGTAATTATTGAAAATCACGACGAAAGACCGGTTAAAGTTGAAGGTAATGAGAAACATCCTGCATCCATGGGTAAATCTAATTCTTTTGCTCAAGCTACTACACTAGATATGTATGATCCTGACAGATCTAGAGGTGTTAGACTGAATGGGAAAAAAGTAGATTGGTCTGAATATGTTAAATACGCTCAATCAATGAATAGCTCAAATGGAAATAGGCTAGCTATTTTATCGCAAGAGTCCTCATCGCCAACAATACAATTCATGCATAATGAATTTAAAAAAGCATATCCAGATGCTGATTGGGTAGTATATGAGCCAATTAATAATGAAAACTTATATAGAGGGATTGAAAAAGCTTTTGGTAAAAAATTACAACCATTGAATCGCCTAGAAAGTGCGCAGACAATTCTTTCTATAGGATCTGACTTTCTGGGAGTTGAAGATAATTGCGTATATCATACACGAAAATTTGCTCAAAATAGAGATTTAGAAGATGAAAAAAGTACAATGAACAGATTGTATGTTGTAGAAAGCTTTATGACTCCTACTGGATCTAGCGCAGATCATCGTTTGAATGTTCCGAATCACCAGTTTGCTTCAGTTTTAAGAGAGTTAGCTGGAGAATTAAAAAAATTAGGATTAAAAATTGATGCTAAGCCTGTAAAAAGCTCCAATCATTTATGGATTAAAACTGTTGCAGAAGATTTAATAAAAAATAAGGGTGAATCTATCATTATAGGTGGAAGTGATTTACCAGCAGATATTCATTGCTTAATTACAGGTATTAACAACCAATTAAAAGCACCAATCGATTATTATCCACTAGATAAAGCACATGTTACTTCAATGAAAGATTTTAAAGTGCTATGTAAGAAGATGGCTAAAGGTGCGATAGATAATTTAATTATTTTGGGAGGTAATCCAGTATATGACGCTCCATCTGATTGCAACTTTGAAGCATCCCTAAAGAAAGTAAAATCTGCAGTTCATCTAAGTAGTTTTTATGATGAAACTTCAAAGCATTGTCAATGGAGTATTGCACAAGCTCATTTCTTTGAAACTTGGGGAGATGCAATGACCTATGATGGCTATGCAAGTATTATTCAACCACAAATTAGACCACTTTTTGATTCAAAAAGCGCATTACAGGTTCTCACTCCTATCATTTTTAAAGAAGATAGAAGTTCTTATGATACCGTTAAAAAAGTCTGGAAAGATAGTATTGTGAATGAAGCAAATTTTGAAAGAAAATGGGAAAAAATATTACATGAAGGAATTCATGCTAAGCCATTGCTGAGCACTCAAAAAGTTCGTATCCAAAATAAAATTTCTACAGCGGTATTGACTAAAGATCAAGCTCTTGATGATAATAAATTTGAATTAATTTTTGCACCATCTTCTTCTGTTTATGATGGAAGATATGCAAATAATGGTTGGTTACAAGAGATCCCAAAACCGATAACTAGCTTAACATGGGATAATGCTGCTTTTGTTAGTATGAAAGTTGCAAAAAAATTAAATATAAAAAATGGTCAAATGATTCAAATATTATTAGGCGACAAAAGCGTTAAGGTTCCAGCATGGATTGTACCTGGGCAAAATCAAAAAACAATTACTCTTGAACTGGGGTATGGCAGAGAGTTTTCTGGTAGAATTGGTAGCGGTGTAGGTTTTAATATGTACCCATTAAGAACAAGTTCGAATATGGGTTATGCTGTAAATGCTGAGATTAAAATTCTCAATGAAACATATCCATTAGCAACGACCCAAGAACACTATGGTCTTGAAGAAGATAAACTTGCAGCGCCAGGATTTAGCGACCTATCAACTAAAGAAGTCCAATCAAGAATTCCTGATCTAGTAAAGCAGTCAACAATGGAAGATTATAAAAAACATCCAGAATTTATTAAGGATGTAGTTGAAGAGCATAAGCCAGATAAGAGCAGAAGTTGGGAAGATCATTCAATGTATAATCCTGAGCCTGAATATGATTATTCAAAAGGTCATCAGTGGGGAATGTCGATAGATTTGACAAGCTGTACCAGTTGTAATGCTTGTTCTATTGCCTGTCAAAGTGAGAACAATATTCCTATAGTAGGTAAGCAGCAAGTAATGAATGGTAGAGAAATGCATTGGATTCGTATCGACAATTATTTTTCCGGCGATCCTGATAATCCAGAAGTATCTACACAATCTGTTGCATGCGTACATTGCGAATTAGCTCCTTGTGAGCAAGTTTGTCCAGTTGGCGCTACTACACATTCTACAGATGGTGTAAATCAAATGACTTATAATCGCTGTCTAGGCACAAGGTATTGTGCAAATAATTGTCCTTATAAAGTAAGAAAATTTAATTTTTATAATTATACAAAAGACCTTCCAGAAGTAGTACAAATGGCCATGAACCCTGATGTAAGTATGCGTTTTAGAGGGGTTATGGAAAAATGTACTTACTGTTATCAGCGTGTTAGTGAAGCTCGTATTAAAGCAGAAAATGAAAATAGAGACCTAGTTGATGGAGACGTTAAAGTAGCTTGCGCACAATCTTGTCCAGCTGATGCTATTAAATTTGGAGATATTAATGATCCAAATAGCGCAGTTAGTAAAGCAAAAAGCCGTAATCGCGACTATGCTTTATTAGGACAGCTTGGTACTAGCCCAAGAACTACATATCTTGCAAAAATTAGAAATCAGAATCCTAAGTTATCTTCAAATAATCATCAGGGAGCGCATCACTAGATGCTAGAGAATAAAATAAAGTCAAAAGCAGAAATTCGTGCTGAAAAACTACTTCCTGGTAATCAAAATTTTACTACTATTACTGATGATATAGCAGGAGTGCCTGAAAGTAAAAAAACTCCAATTCAATGGTGGCTTTTATTTGGATTTGCTCTTTCTTTGCTAGCAATTTTTGCAGGTAGTGTTGGATTTCTTATATGGGAAGGTACTGGAATCTGGGGTATTAATAATCCCGTATTCTGGGGTTGGGCTATTATTAATTTTGTTTGGTGGGTAGGTATTGGTCATGCAGGTACTTTAATATCTGCTATCTTGCATTTATTTAGACAAAATTGGAGAAATGCCATTAATAGATTTGCTGAGACTATGACACTTTTCGCTGTTATTTGTGCGCTTGTTTTTCCTGGGATTCATGTCGGTAGAATTTGGGTAGCTTATTGGTTCTTGCCTATACCAAATCAAATGGGAATGTGGCCAAACATGAGAAGTCCATTAATATGGGATTTCTTTGCTGTGTTCACCTATTTTACAGTGTCACTATTATTTTGGTATACAGGACTGATTCCAGACTTAGCAACTTTAAGAGATAGGGCAAAAACAAATTTAAAAAGAAAAATTTATGGATTCTTTGCATTAGGATGGAGAGGTGGAAATAGACAGTGGCAGCATTATGAGCTAGCCTACTTAGTTCTTGCTGGTATATCCACTCCTCTAGTATTATCAGTTCACAGTGTTGTTAGTTCTGACTTTGCTACTAGTATAATACCGGGTTGGCATACAACAATATTCCCCCCTTATTTTGTAGCAGGTGCAATTTACTCTGGATTTGGAATGGTAATGACACTCTCTATTATAGCAAGAAAAGTATATAATCTAGGACATATTATTACATTAGAGCATCTTGATAAGATGGCACAAATTATGCTATTAACTGGCTGTATGGTTGGTTATGCCTATTCAATGGAATTCTTTGTTGCATGGTATAGTGGTAATGCATATGAATCGTTTGCTTTTGTGAATAGAGCTTTAGGTCCATACTGGTGGGGCTATTGGGCAATGATCTTTTGTAATGTTGTTGTTCCTCAATTTTTTTGGTTTGAACGCTACAGAAGGCATATTCCATTTCTATTTATCACATCTATCCTAGTAAATATTGGAATGTGGTTTGAACGGTTTGTAATTGTAGTTATCACACTTCATAGAGATTTCATGCCAGGTGCTTGGGCTATGTATAATCCAACAATATTTGATGTATCAATTTATATAGGCACATTTGGGCTATTCTTTACAGGATTTCTTCTATTCTTAAGATTCTTACCAATGGTTTCTATTGCTGAAGCAAAATTAGTATTACCAGAGTCTAACCCTCATCACGGACACGAAGAATGAATACATACGGTGTAATAGCGAGGTTTGATACTCCCGTAGCATTAGTTCATGCCGCAGAGAAGGTAAGAGATGCAGGATTTAAAGATTTTGACTGTCATTCTCCTTTTCCAATTCATGGTATGGATGACGCAATGGGACTCAAAAGATCTAAATTAGGTTATGTAATTGGGGTAATGGGACTAACGGGAGCTTTATTTGGTTTTGGGCTACAAACTTGGATTCATTCAATTGAATACCCAATGAATATTAGTGGAAAACCATTTTTTGCTTATCCCGCATACGCAATTATTACATTTGAACTCATGGTATTATTTAGTGCTTTCGGAGCAGTCTTTGGAATGATGTATTTTAACAGCATACCTCGATTCCATCATCCTGTATTTTATTCAGATAAATTTTCTAGAGTTACAAGCGATGCATTCTATGTTAGTATTGAAATTTCAGATCCAAAATATAACGAAGAAGAAGTAAAATCATTTTTAGAGAAAATGGGTGGTACAGATATTGAGGTATTAAAAGATGAGAATTAATATATTACTTTTAAGCCTGTTATTTTTAACCGGATGTTTTAGAGGTGCAAAATTTGAAGAAACTCCAATTCATTTAAATCCCAATATGGACAATCAGCAGAAGTATAGATCTTTAGAAGAAAGCTATTTCTTTGAAGATGGCTCAACTATGAGAACTCCAATTGAAGGGACTATTGCTAGAGGACAGTATGATGAAAATGCATCATTTTTAAATGGTAAAAATGAAGATGGATCATACTTAGTAAATAATCCCATAGCATTATCAGCAGAAGTGCTAGATAGAGGTCAAGATAGATTCAATATTTATTGTACTCCATGTCATTCTCAGGTAGGAAATGGTAAAGGTATTGTTACGCAATATGATTACCCTGTTATTCCTGCTAACTTGCATGACGAACGCATTCGTATGCAACCTGATGGTGAGATGTTTAATACTATTAGATATGGATTACGTAGTATGCCTGCATATGGATATCAAATAGAGGCTGATGATATTTGGTCAATTGTCCATTATGTTAGAGCATTGCAAAAAAGTCAGAATGCTACTTTTCAAGATTTACCACAAGATGAACAAGAAAAAATTGCTAAAAAATCATGAAATTAGATTCAAAAACATATAATTATAGCTCAAAAAAATCTACTAATTTTATTTTAATTTTTGCAGGACTAGCACTACTTAGTATTGCTTGGTTTTCTGGTTTTGATTCAAAAGAATTTTATTTTTCCTATCTAACATCTTTCTTTTTCTGGTTAAGCATTATACTTGGAGCAATGTTCTTTATATTTGTTCACTATGCTTTTTCTGCTACATGGAGTGTTGCTATAAAAAGAGTTATGGAGAATACTCTGATGTTAATGCCAATATTTACAATATTATTTCTTCCAATTATTGCAGGTATGGAATTGTTATTTAAATGGCTTCCAGCTCACAGTTATTGGCTTACACATAGCTTTGAAGCTGATCATCTTATACAGCACAAACTACCCTTTCTAAATAAACAATTTTTTATACAAAGAGCAGTAGCATATTTTAGCTTATGGAACGTCATAGCTTTTTATATTTATTTCACATCTACTAAGCACGATATTGATGGAGACCATAACGCATTAATAAAATTAAAGAATTTCACTATGAGTCCTATAGGGGTATTGCTGTTTACAAGTATTACTTTTGCAGGCCTAGACTGGTTAATGAGCTTAGACCCTCATTGGTATTCTACGATGTATGGAGTATATACTTTTGCAGGATCATTCTTAGCATTCTTAGCGTTCTTAACATTTACACTAATCCGCCTGAAAGATCAGGGATATTTAAAAGATATTGTATCTGAGGAACATTTCCATGATCTTGGTAAATACTTATTTGCATTTACAGTTTTTTACTGTTACATCGCTGGAGCACAATTTTATTTTATTTGGTACAGTAATATTCCAGAAGAAACTATTTGGTATCTTCATCGATGGGTAGGTTCCTGGAAAACAATAAGTGTTTTATTGATAGTAGGTAAGTTTTTTATTCCATTCTTTTCTTTAATTTTTAGAGGGTCAAAAAGAAATATAAGACTACTGCAATTTATGAGCATATGGATATTATTTATGCATTATATCGATATTAATTTTATTGTGATGCCAACTATTCACCATCATGATTTTCATATTGGAATATATGATATTGCTAGTATGTTAGGGTTTGCTTCTATATTTATTGGCGGCTTTAGATATATCATGTCCAGAAGTTCTTTAGTATCTATCAATGATCCAGAATTAATACATTCAATCAATCATAGGAATCACTAGTTATGGATAATCTAGGTTACGAAAAAGAAGATATACCAGTTAAGCCAGTAATAATTGGAGGGTTTATATTTGTTTTAACAATCATAGTCACCCTTTTTCTTTTATTTGAATACTATGTACGCGTCTTAGATGACACTATTTATGAATTTAAACTCAGTAAACGATCAAAAAAATTAATAGAATTAAGAAAATCAGAAAGCGAAACTCTCAATAGCTATAAGGTAATCGACAAAGAAAAAGAAATTTATCATATACCTATTGATCGATCAAAAGAGCTATTACTAGATGATCAAAAGAAATAATCTACTTTTAGTATTTCTATTTTCAAGTCACTTCTTGTTTTCGCAAACATTAAAAGAAGAACCTCCAACAGAGTCTCCAATAGATGTTATAGAGCAATTAGGAGATTATATTCCTTTAGATACTACATTTATCAATGAATCCGGTGAAACAATTCTCTTAAAAGATTTATTTGAAAAAAATATTCCTACAATTCTCACATTAAATTACTTTGAATGCCCGATGCTCTGTACGCTTGTGCTAAATGGGTTAGCTGAATCAATTGAAAAGCTAACATTGAATGCAGGAGAAGAATATCAAGTCATTACTATTGATATTAACCCTAATGAGAGCACAGCATTTGCCAATCAAAAGAAACAAAACTATATAGCAGGATACAATCTTAAGAACGTTAAGAATGATTGGCACTTTTTAACTGGTGATCAAGAGAATATAAAGAAAATTGCCGATAGCATAGGGTTTATATACTATTATGACGAAGATAGAGATGAGTATATGCATCCTGCAGCAATTTCTGTATTAAGTCCAGAAGGAAAAATATCACGATATTTATATGGAATTCAATTTCTAGCAAAGGATTTAAAGCTAAGCTTGTTAGAGGCTGGAGAAGGAAAAATAGGAAGTACTCTTGATAAAATAGTTCTTTATTGCTACCACTATGACCCATACAAAAATACTTATACACTTTTTGCTACCAATGTTATGAGATTAGGAGGTATATTAACTATCATTTTTCTAGGTATTACAATTGTAGGTTACTGGAAAAATGATTATAATTTATTTAGGGGATAATAGTAGAAGACATGGATAGATTAACTGAATATTTGTTTCCAAAACAGGTGTCAACCTTTGCTGCTGACATCGATAACCTATTCTATTTTATTTTTTATTCATCAATAGCCCTCTTTGCTATCGTTGTATTCGGTATGGCGTACTTAGCAATCAAATATCGATTCAAAAAAGGCGATGAGATCAGACTCACGAGCAGTAAAGATCACAGCAATATACTAGAATCACTATTTTTCATTGTTCCTCTTATACTAGTAAGTATCACATTTGTATGGGGTATTAGATCATATTTAAAAATGATCATTGTTCCTGATGATGCGATTGAAATTAAAGTTACTGGTCAGAGTTGGTTTTGGACATTTGATTATCCCGATGGAGGTACAACTCTTAACGAGCTTGTAGTACCTTCTAATCAGCCTATTAAAATTGTTCTTTCTTCTAAGGACGTATTACATAGCTTCTTTATTCCTGTTATGAGAACTAAGATGGACTGTCTACCTAATAGATATAATGTAATGTGGTTTGATGCCCAACAAGAGGGAGTATATGATATATTTTGTACCGAATATTGTGGAACAGGACACTCACAAATGGGAGCAAAAGTTATTGTTATGAAACCTGCACAATATGAAGCATGGGTTGCAGAGCTTGGATCAGATGATGAAGATATACCGCTAGATGAGCTTGGTGCAAAATTATATACTAAAAAAGCATGTAACACTTGTCATACCTTAGATGGATCCGCTTTAGTTGGCCCATCATACTTGCAGACGAGTCAAATGTGGGGAGAGGAAAGAGTTTTTGATGATGGTACTAGTACTATAATTGATGATAATTATATAAGAAGCTCTATACTAGAACCACAAACAAAAATAGTAGCAGGTTACCAAGGAGTTATGCCTACCTATCAAGGTCTATTAAATGATAGGGAGCTAGATGCATTGATTGCTTTCTTAAAATCTTTAAAAGAGGATTCTCAAATTTAATTGTAAATTAGGATATACTTATGGCTGAAAATCAAAAACAAAATTATCTTACTCATCCAAAAGGCATAATGTCATGGGTGCTAACATTAGATCATAAGCGTATTGGTCTTATGTATCTTTTTGGTGGAATAATATTTTTCTTTCTAGGTGGATTGTTAGCACTAGGGATGCGACTTGAATTAGCTGCTCCTGGAAATGATTTTATGTCAAATGATACATATAATAATGTATACACTCTGCATGGCGCAATAATGATCTTTTTGTTTATTATTCCCGCAATTCCTGGAGCATTAGGAAATATTTTACTCCCTCTTATGTTAGGTGCAAAAGATGTAGCATTTCCTAGATTAAATCTTGCCAGTTTTTATCTATATACTTTAGGCGCATTATTTACTTTATATACCATTGTTTCAGGTGGAGTAGATACGGGTTGGACATTTTATACGCCTTATTCTACTACTAGCACATCGAATGTAATACCTATGACAATGGGAATTTTTATTATTGGATTTTCATCCATCTTAACAGGACTAAATTTTATTGCCACTATTCATAAAATGAGAATTCCTGGACTAACATGGTATAAATTGCCATTGTTTGTATGGGCTCTTTATGGTACCTCTTTAGTGCAAATTACAGCAACCCCAGTTATTGCAATTACAATGGTTCTACTGATTCTTGAAAGATTATTAGGAATTGGAATTTTTGATCCTGCTCTTGGAGGAGATCCTGTTCTTTATCAACATTTTTTCTGGTTTTATTCTCACCCTGCTGTGTATATCATGATATTACCTGCTTTTGGAATTATCAGTGAAATTATTCCTGTACATTCTAGAAAGAAAATATGGGGATATAAATTCATTGCATTCTCAACATTATCCATTGCATTTATTGGATTTTTAGTCTGGGGTCACCATATGTTCACTTCTGGGCAATCAGTTTTTTCTCAAATTGTTTTTTCCTTTATAACCTATTTCGTGGGTATTCCTACGGGAGTAAAGATATTCAGTTGGATATTAACAATGTATAGAGGACAAGTATCTTTTACCCCCCCAATGTTATATGCTTTATCATTTTTATTCTTGTTTACCATTGGAGGATTAACAGGAATATTTCTTGGAGCTGTAGCATTAGATATTCATTTACATGATACTTATTTTGTAGTTGCTCACTTTCATTATGTTATGCAAGGCGGTACTATTATTGCTTTTCTTGGAGGATTGCATCATTGGTGGCCTAAATCAATGGGTACAATGTACAATCAAACTGTAGCAAACATTTGTTGTCTTGGAGTATTTTTAGGTTTTAATGGTACATTTTTCCCTCAATTTTTATTAGGTCTTAGAGGAATGCCAAGACGATATGCTACATACGATCCTCAGTATGCAGACTTACATAATTATTCAAGTTTTTGGTCAGCGATATTGGGATTATCCATATTTATTGCAATTATGAATCTATTATGGTCTTTAAGAAAAAATAATAAATTAGACCCAGGTACTAACCCCTGGGGAGCAATGACCTTAGAATGGACACATACTACGTCACCACCTCATCCACATAATTTTGAAGAAGAACCTGTCCTTGAGCATGGTCCATATGATTATGACAAGGTCATTGTAGAGCCAACATTTAAAAAATGAGTCACGATAATTCATCACCTAGTTTTCTACAGCATCATTTTCATGATGTCAAGCAACAGTATGAAACTTCAAAGCTTGGAATGTGGGCTTTTATTCTTACTGAAGTTTTAACATTCGGCGGATTATTTGTAGCATATGTTGTTTATCGTTCATGGTATCCTGAAATGTTTATCAATGCAAACTTACTATTAGACGTTAATAAAGGTCTATTGAACACGGTTGTTTTGATTACCAGTTCTTTAACCATGGCTCTTGCTATTTGGGCAATACAAAAAAAGAACAAAAATCTATCTCTAGTAATGCTAATATTAACATTTATACTTGCTTTCATGTTTCTTGGAATTAAATATCTAGAATATTCTCATAAGTTCGAAGTGGGTCAATTGCCAGGAGAGTATTATAGCTATATGGGACCTGAAATAGCTCATATTAACAATCCTCATATTTTCTTTAGTATTTACTTTATGATGACAGGACTTCATGGATTACACGTTGCAATTGGTATGGGTCTTATTGGTTGGTTAATTTATGCTACAGCAAAGGGTAACTTGCATTCTAAATATTATACTCCAATGGAAATGATTGGAATTTTCTGGCATTTAGTTGATTTAATTTGGATTTATTTATTTCCACTATTTTATTTAATAGGATAACATTATGGATCACCAACATCATATTACACCATTAAGCACTTATCTAACCATTGCCGCCACTTTATTATTTTTAAGCGGAGTAACCGTATGGGTTTCATATGTAGACTTAGGAGCAATGAATGTTGTCATTGCAATGCTTATAGCTACAACAAAAGCTACTCTTGTAGCATTGTTTTTTATGCATCTTTTATGGGATGATAAGAAACTCCTAACAATATTTGTAATGTCATTAATGTTTCTTGGAATCTTTATGACAATCACTCTATTAGATACCGAATTTAGAGGTGGAGTAAATCCTGAAGTAAAAAACCCTATCAATAAACGTGCAGCCTTTTATGATTCTTTACCTCTTACAGATACTCATGGAAATCCTGTTGATAAGCATGGTAGTAGTCACCCTGAAGAGGATGAGGATCATCATTAAATGAAAAAACAGCTTTTTTTTCAATCTGCTGTAGTTTCAACAATCTTATCTTATCTTTTAATCTTTGTAGGGGGATTGGTGCGTGTATCAGGATCTGGTATGGGTTGCCCAGATTGGCCTAGATGTTTTGGCCGATGGATTCCACCTACTAATATTGATCAGATCCCTTCTTATATTGATACCACATCTTTTAATATTGTATTAGCTTGGATAGAATACAGCAATCGTTCTTTAGGAGTGTTGGTAGGCTTTTCAATTATAGTACTAAATATTATAGCCATATATTATTTTCGTAAGGAAATGAAACTTTTCCTTTCATCAATTTTATCTCTCATTTTAGTGGCAGCAAATGGTGGTTTAGGTGCTATTGTAGTTTCTTCAATTTTAAACCCTTTCCTTGTTAGTTTGCATATGGTATTAGCCCTAATGTTAGTGTCAGTATTAAGCTATGCATGTATTGAATCTTATAAATTAATACATATAGAAAAATTTAAAGATTTAGAAATTAATAGAGCACTTTCCAAAAGTTTAATTGTTTTTTGGATATTAATTATTGTAGAAATTCTTTTAGGAACCGGTATTAGAACAAATCTTGAACTTGTTTCTATTGAAAATCCTCTTTTATCAAAAGGAGAACTATTAAATGCATTAGATTCATATAAATATTTTCATTCCTTTTTAGGATTTACTTTACTTTTCTTGAGTACATATATCTATTCCAAATTGAGAACCAATAAACTATATATCGCAAGATTTTTAGGCATATTTATACTTGGTATGATTATAGTTCAGATTTTTTTAGGCGAGATGATGATTTTCTTTGAGTTGCCTCAATTAACAAGACTTTTTCATACATGGGGCTCATCTTGGCTTGTCGGTGTAGTAATTATATTGTATAATTGCATCAGTAATGAATACGCTAAATAAAAAGTTAATAGTTGCATTTTTTTCAGTTTTAATCTTAGGTATTATAGGATTATTTACCATAGATCAGGCGACTCAATCTAGAATTAATAATCTATCTATTATATCAGAAGTTCCATCTTTTAAATTAGATAATTTTGATGGTATTCCATTTACAGAAAAAAAATTAGATAATAAAATTACTGTAGTTAGTTTTATTTTTACTCAATGCGAAGGTGCATGCCCAATTATGTCAACAAATATGGGATTGTTACAAAAAAGATTTTCAGATTCAGACATATTGCAGTTTGTATCAATAACAACAGATCCTGACTATGATTCAAGTAATATATTGAAAGAATTTTCTGATAAGTATAGCACTAAAAATAATTGGTTTTTTCTAAGAGGAGATATTAACGATGTTGTTAAATTGTCCGAAGATGGATTCTTTCTATCGGCTAGCTTATTACCAGTTGGACATTCTACTCGACTTATCTTAATTGATAAAGACAGAAATATTAGAAAGTACTATGAAGGCACTGTTGATGCTAATATAGTCGAGTTGCAAAATGATATCGTTACCTTAATTAAGCAAGATTAGTATGGTTAAAAATTTAATTGAGCTAACAAAAATCAGAATTGGATTTTTAGTACTAACCACAACAATTATTGGATTTTATCTTGGTGCACAAGGCACATTTTCATCCTCTTTATTATTTTATACTATTATAGGTACTTTATTGTCGTCAACAGGTGGTTCCATCATAAATAATGTTATAGAAATTGATTCAGATAAAAAAATGGATCGAACAAAAAATAGAGTCTTACCCACAAAAAAAATATCTTTTCAATTTGCATTGTTTTTAGGGATGTCATGTATCCTATTAGGCTTATCAACGCTATACTTCAAAGTAAATCCGCTTACTGCATTACTATCTATATTGACTATTGCGTTATATCTATTGGTCTATACGCCTTTAAAAAGAATATCTTGGATAAATACCTCGATTGGAGCTATACCTGGCGCAATACCCCCATTAGGAGGATGGACGGCAGCAACAAATAGTTTAGATTTAGGAGGAATAGCCCTATTCTTAATTTTATTTTTTTGGCAACACCCTCATTTTTATGCTATCGCATTTATGTACAAAGAAGACTATGCTAAAGCAGGATTAAAGATGTTACCTGTTATAGAAAATGGAGTAAGAAAAACAGTTATACATACTTTTTTACATGCATTAATATTGATTCCAATTTCTACTTTACCATTTTTCTTTGGAGTCTCAGGAAGGGTGTATTTTGTAGGAGCATACTTATTGAGTAATATTTACATGCTCTGTTGTCTTCCATTCATTTTAGAGCAATCTAGAGAAAATGCTGTTTTAATATTTAAGACATCAATTTATTATTTTCCATTATTGTTCTTTTTAATATTAGCAGATTTATTTATATAAGAATTCATAAATATTAAAAATCATTAAGAGTCTAGTTTTGCAATTCTATTTTGATGTCTACCACCCTCAAACTCTACACTCAGCCATTGCTTAATTAGTTCGATTGCGCGTTCTGATGTAATAAAGCGTGATCCAAGAGATAAAATATTAGCATTATTATGCAATCTTGATAAGTCTATAATTTCGTCTGGACCATCATAAAATACAGCCGCTCTGACACCTTTAAATCTATTAGCAGCCATTGCTTCGCCCTGCCCTGATCCTCCAAAAATAATACCCATTATATTATCATTTTCTGATATAAACTTTGCTGCAGGATTAATAAAATCAGGATAATCATCAGTAGATTCGTATGTAAATGCACCAAAATCTTTTACTTTATAATTTGATTCTAATAGAAATTTTTTAACAGATTCTTTTAGCTCAAATCCTGCATGATCTGTTGCTAATACGATAGTCTTATTAGACATTAAAATACTCTTCAATCTTATTTTGAATAGCCTCTTTTGTAAAACCAAATTGCATTGCTACATCAACACCTGGAGCAGATAATCCAAAATCATCAATTCCAATCTTCAATCCATTTTGACCAACAAATTTTTCCCATCCTAATGTTACTCCAGCTTCAATTGAAATTCTTTTTTTACAGTTAAGAGTAAGTATTTCATTTTTATAAGAATCTGATTGTTTTTCAAAGAGTTCCCAACAAGGAATACTAACAATTTTGACACTATGATTCATATCTTTTGCAATAGATAGAGCAAGATGTAGTTCTGATCCGGTCGTAAAAATTACTAAATCTGGACTATCAAAATCTTGTACTACATAAGCACCTTTTTTTACACCTTTTCTAATTATTTTTTTATCTACGGCACTTACAGGAAGTTTCTGTCTGGTTAATAATATTGCACTAGGATTAGTATTCTTTTCCATAATTGTTTCAAAGCAAAAATGAGTTTCAATAGCATCTGCTGGTCTAAAAACAAGTAAGTTAGGTATTAAGCGTAAAGACATTGCATGTTCAACAGGTTGATGAGTTGGGCCATCTTCACCTACGAATATTGAATCGTGAGTAAATTCATACATAACATGTAATTTTTGAATAGCAGATAATCGTATTGCAGAACGTACATAGTCACTAAACACTAGAAATGTTCCTCCGAATGGAAAAAGGCCTCCATACAAGCTAATACCATTCATAATTGCTCCCATTGGAAACTCTCTAACTCCGAATGGAATATTTCTACCTTTTAAATTTGAAGAGGAAAAGTCTCCATGTGTTTTAACAAAATTTGTAGTACAGTTTGATCCATCTAGGTCTGCTGATCCACCTACAATAGTAGGAATATGAGTAGAAAATTTATCCAATGACATGCCGAATGCTTTTCTAGTAGCAATCACTTCATTTGGATCAAACTCAACTAATTCTATCTTTTCTAATGCAGCAGGTATGTCGAATAATATATTATTGATATTGTCATCTGAATTCGAAATTAATTCTTTAATAGAATGAAAATTTCTTTGAAAATATTGTTTTATTTCAGCTGGGCAGTAAAAAGATTCATGTTCAGGTAATCCTAATTTTTGTTTGGTCGCAATAATTTCTTCTGGACTGAATGGTGCTCCATGTGATTGACTTGTATTTTCGAGCGTAGCGCTTCCTTTAGCAATAGTAGTATTTCCGATGATAATAGTTGGCAGAGAAGATTCTTGTCCATTCTCTATTGCTCTTCTTATTTGTTCATGATCATGTCCATCTATTTCTTGTACATTCCAATTCATAGCTTTAAATAAATCTGCATAATTAGTAGAGTCGCAACGAGAAGTTTTTCCAGCTATTTGTATATCATTTTTGTCATAGAACATTATTAGCTGAGATAGTTCCCAATGTCCTGCTAGCGTAGCTGCACCAAGAGCTATTGGTTCTTGTAAATCGCCATCCCCAACTAATACATAAGTATATTGTTTTCTATTTTTTGACAATCTAGCACTAAGCATTCTTTCTGCTAGCGCCATACCCGTTGCCATGCCAACTCCTTGTCCTAATGGACCTGTGTTTGCATCTACTCCAGGAGTTTCAATCTCAGGATGTCCAGGAGTTCTACTGTCTAGCTGTCGAAATTGTTTCAAATCTTCCATTGTTAGAATATCAGAAAGATAAAGCAAGGTATATAACAACATACATGTATGTCCAACAGATAGAACTAATCGATCTCTTAAATCCCAATCTGGATTGGTTGAATCAAATATGAGATACTCTGAATATAAAATATATGAGAAATCTGCAAGAGACATTGGACCTCCAGGATGTCCAGAATTGGCTTTTCTTACGCCATCAATCACTAAGCCTTTTATTATACTTACAGTGAATTGATCTTTCTGACCCTTTGTCCAATCATTGAATGTATTGAGCTGCTTATAATTCATAAACTGTACATCTTATCAATAGTTTCAGTAGGATTTTCCGATTTAAATATTTCAGATCCTGCTACTAATATATCTGCACCTGCATCAATGACTTCTTTAGCATTATGGAGCTTAATGCCTCCATCAACTTGAATAGCAATTTTATCTCTCAAATTTTTCTCTTTTAATGTTTTATCAATAGAAGAAATTTTTTCTAAAGTAGAAGGTATAAAACCTTGCCCTCCAAAACCTGGATCAACAGACATAATAACAATATAGTCAATCAAGGATAAATATTTTTCAACTACCTTAAATGGAGTTTTTGGTTTAATTGCTATACCGCATCGCAAATTATTTTTTTTAATTGTATTAATAATAATTTTAGGCGGAAAAGTAAATCTCGGCTCTGTTGTTTCTATATGAAAAGAAATAGCATCTGCGCCTGCATCAATAAATGCTGGCACCATATCAAATGGATTGCTTACCATTAAATGTACATCAAAAAAAAGATTTGAATGAGGTCGTATTGACTTTACTATAGAGGGTCCAAAAGATAAATTAGGAACAAATTGTTGATCCATAATATCTAAATGAAGCCATTCAGCTTTTGAATCACTACATAGGCTTAGTTCGCTCTTTAGATTAGAAAAATCTGCAGCAAGTAAAGATGGCGCTATGATATGATTGTTATTTTTACCCATGATAAGTTGCAAATAAACTACATATTATTTTTTTCCAAAAAAAAGGAATTGTTGAAATAGTTATATGTTTTTTTTATGTTACAGACCGACTAGTCGGTTTATGAAAAAAGAACAACAAAACAATAAAAAAGATTTAATTATGTCTGCAGCTTTAAAGGTGATGACAAAAAAAGGATATTATGGTAGTACCATGGATGATATTGTTTTAGAGTCAAATATGAGCAAGGGGGCTATCTATCATTACTATGAATCAAAAAAAGAAATATACTTAGAATTAATTGTGTATTTAGAATCTAAATATACAGATATGTTTGCTACTGTTAACAAAGAAAGTACTAGTGCTAAAAAATTAAAAAAATTATTTACAATATGGTCAGATCAGCTAGAAAAAGAGCCTGACTTTTTTCAGTCTTTTTCAATTTTTCAATCAATGAGTGGACATGATAAAGATTTTAAACAAGCCATGCAGCGCATGTATAGTCGCTTCCAAAAATTTATAGAATTAATAATAATTGAAGGTATTAAAAGTAAAGAATTTAAAAAAATAAATCCTAAAACTTCCGCTCTTTCATTGATTTTAAATCTTGATGGTATTTCTTGGTTCAGTTTGTTTGAATCAAAAAATTTAGATGCAAAAAGTTACATAGATCAAATGTCAGATTATATTTTAAACACTTATATTTCAAAAGAAGGGAAATAATAAATGTCCGATAAACAACAAAATGATAATACAAATAATTCATCTAAAGATGGAGCAATCGATTTCAGTAAAATCAAAACTGGTGGTAAATTTTTAACAACAGTTGTAGGTACAAATAAAGTATTTTGTAAGGAAGCTTTTTCAGAAGAAGAGAGAATGATTTATGATGCAATGTCAGATTTTGCAACAAACGAACTTTTACCTCTATCAAAAAATGAATTAAATAAAAAAGACGAAAAGCTAATAAGAAAATTAGTAGAGCAAATGGGAGAATTAGGATTTCTAGGAGTTGATGTTCCTGAAAAATATGGTGGTTCAGAAATGACTAAAACAGGAATGTGTATATTGGCTGAAGGAATTTCTAAGAGTGGAAGTGCTTCTTTCTGTACGGTTTGGAATGTTCAAACATCTATTGGTTCATTGGGAATAATATGGTACGGAAATGACGAACAGAAGCAAAGATGGCTTCCTGGTATCAGCTCAGGAGAAAAAATTACTGCATTCGGTTTAACTGAGCCAGAAGCTGGTTCGGATGCAACAAATTCTAAAACTACGGGTGTTCTTTCAGATGATGGTAAACACTATATACTGAATGGACAAAAAATATTTATTTCAAATGGTGCATGGGCTGATTTATTTACAATTGCATTAAAAATTGATGGAAAATTCTCTTCAATTGTTGTTGAAAAAGGTACTCCAGGATTCGAAATAGGCAAAGAAGAGAAGAAGATGGGAATGGAAGGATCTTCTACTGTTCCTCTGTACTTTACAGATTGTAAGGTACCTGTCGAAAATCTTCTTGGTAAAGTGGGAGAAGGTGCTGGTCCTGCATTTTGTGCGCTAAATATTGGAAGATTTAAACTGGGTGCATCATCAATCGGTGGAATGATGTTAGGTATTCAGCAAGCTGTAGACTATGCTAAACAGCGTAAAGCATTCGGGCAATACATTAGCGACTTTGGATCAATACAGGAAAAGTTAGCTACTTGTACTGTTTTAGCTTATACAACGGATAGTATGTGCTATGCAGTGATCGGAAATCAAACTGACGCAATTAGTGAGCTAGATAAGGATGATCCTGAATATTATATTAAACAAGGTAATATTACAGAAAGATATATTGCAGAGAACTCTATAGTAAAGATATATGGAAGTGAATCTTCTGGTGAATTGATTGATCATTGTTTGCAGGTTTTTGGTGGATATGGTTTTATTGAAGAATATCCGATGGCTCAAGCTTACAGAGATGCGCGAATTAATAGAATTTGGGAAGGAACAAATGAAATTAATAAGATGCTATGCGGAAGATCGATGATTACAAAAACATTAAGTGGCGAGCTTGGATTTAGAGAATATCTTGAAAAGGTTAATGGATATTGCAATGAAGGACTTGATAGTGGCTATGAAGGTGATTACAAGGATGAGGTTGAATGTATCGAAGCAGCTAAGGCTGTTTATGCTCTAGCTTTAAATGAATCTTTAAGTAGATATGGTCAAGATATTGGAACAGAACAAGTGATAATAGAAAACTTAGCTAATATCTTAATCTACTGCTACGTATCTGATTCTACTGTTTCGAGAGTGATGCAAAATAAAGATTTTTACGATAGTAAGGGTGAAGTAGTGCCAGAGCTTTGTGCTAAGGTTTATACAGCTGAACAAGGTATAAGAGTTATGGAATATGCGAACAAGATTTTTAATAGCATATTTGATAGTGAAATTCCTGCTGATATTGAACAAAAACTAGACGTGTTAAAAAAGAGATTATCTTTAAAAACTGATACAATTGGTTTAAAGAAGATAATAGGTGAAAAAGTTGTTGAAGCAGGTGGTTATCCTGTGAAAAGTTTCTAAGGAGGAAATGATGAGTAATAAAGCAGTGATTGTTGATGGCGTAAGATCGCCTATTGGTACAAAAGGAAGTGCATTAGTTGGAATGCGACCAGATGAAATTGCTGGGCAAGTTATTAAAGGCCTTTTGGATCGTAATAAAAATTTAGATGTTAACCATATTGAAGATGTTTCATTAGGATGCGCATTTCCTGAAGGTCCTACTGGAATGTTAGTAGCAAGAGGAGCTGCAATCTTAGCTGGTATTCCAGATACTGCTGCTGCTAATGTTATTAATAGATATTGTGGGTCTGCCATGACATCACTACATCTTATAAGTACTGCAATTGAATCAGGCGATATCCAAGTAGGTATTGCAGGTGGGGTAGAAGACATGTTTAGTATTCCTCAGGGAGGTTTTGCTCCTGATTTTAATGTTCAGTTAGCAGAAGATGACTATTATATCTCTATGGGAGAAGGGGCTGAGTTGTTAGCTGATAAACTAGATATTTCAAGGCAAGAACAAGAAGAGTTTGCTTATAGTTCACACAATAAAGCAATTGCTGCTCAAAAAGATGGAAAATTTGATAATGAAATTATTCCAATTACACTTGAAGATGGATCGGTTTTTGATAAGGACAGTGGACCTAGGATACCTAATAAAGAAAAAATTGAATCTTTAAATGCTGCATTTAAAGTTGATGGAACTGTTACTGCTGCTACAAGTAGTCCATTTTCTATTGGTGCATCTGCTATGCTTATAACTAGCGAAGCATACGCAAAAGAGCATGGACTTAAGATTAGAGCTTATATTGAAGGTAGAGCGGTAGCGGGAGTTAATTGGAGAATGTTTGGATCAGGTCCAGTTCCAGCTACAGCTAAGGCTTTAAAAAATACAGGATTATCAATAGATGATATTGATGTTATGGAAATTAATGAAGCATTCGCCGCACAAGCTCTTTATTGTGTCAAGGAAGCAAATTGGGATTTAGATAAAGTGAATATGAATGGTGGCGCTGTTGCTTTAGGTCATCCTCTTGGAATCTCAGGTACAAGAATTATCACTACACTTCTGAATGTACTTGAACAACAAGATAAATCTGTTGGACTTGCAACTATGTGTGTAGGTACAGGACAGGGAATCACAACAATTATTAAAAGAGGATAAAACCGATGAGTATTGAAATTAAAAAATGTGCAGTATTAGGCGCAGGAGTAATGGGAGCACAAATTGCAGGGCATATAGCCAATGCAGGGATACCATCTTTATTATTTGATATGAATGAAGATCTTGCACAAAGAGGAGTAGACGGATTAACAAAATTAAAGCCTGCACCTCTTTTTTCTCCTAGCAATGCTTCTCTTGTGATGCCATGTACATATGAAAATGATATGGAAAAGTTGAAAGATTGTGATTTAATTATTGAGGCAGTGGCCGAAAAGATTGAAATCAAACATGCAGTATATAAAAATTTACTACCATATTTAAAAAAAGGTGCTATTCTTGCATCAAATACGTCAGGAATTCCTTTAGCAAATTTAGTAGAAGTTCTTCCTGAGGATGTTCAAAAAAGTTTCTTAATTGCACACTTTTTTAACCCTCCAAGATATTTGAAATTATTAGAGTTGGTAAAAGGGGAAAAAACATCAGATGATGTTTATGATACAGTCACTGAGTTTGGCGAAACTACATTAGGTAAAGGTATTGTGCATGCAAAAGATACGCCTGGATTTATTGGTAATAGATTAGTGAATGCTGGAGGACCTTTAACATATCATAAAGCTATAGAAATGGGCCTTACCGTTGAAGACGTGGATGCACTTTCAGGTGCTCTTGTTGGAAATGCAAAAAGTGCATATTTTAGAACCCAAGACATCGTTGGTTTGGATACGGCACTGAATGTCCAAAATAATATGTTTGATAGAGTTACTACCGAATCAGAAGAAGAAAGACAAAAGTTTAAAGCTCCTGACATGCTTGTTAAGCTTGTAGAAGAAGGTAGGCTTGGTCAAAAAAGCGGATCTGGTTGGTATAAAAAAGAAGGTAAGGAAATCTTATCACTTGACTTGGATACAATGGAATATACTCCAACTAAGAAAAGAATGTTTGATACTATTAGAGTTGGAAGACCTATCAAAGACCTTAAAAAGAGATTAGCTGCAATTACATATTTGGATGATATTGGAGCAAAATTTCTATGGGAAGTCAATGCTCCAATGTTTACCTATACAGCAGAACTAATTCCTGAAATTGCTGATAGTATTGTTGAAATTGACAATGCTATGAGATGGGGTTTTGCGAGAGAAATTGGTATTTTTGATTCATGGGATGCAATTGGCGTTGAAAAATCTGTTAATAAAATGAAATCAGAAAATAGAAAAGTTCCTACATGGGTTGAAGAAATGTTAGCAGCTGGAAGAAAGTCATTTTATGAAATCAAAAATGGAGAAATGACATATTGGTGTCCCGTAGAAAAGAAACCTCTTATATATAAACAAAATAAGAAGGCTCTTAATCTGAATTTGTATAAGAATACAAAAAATACTCTAAAACGTGACTGGAGTGCAAGTATACATGATATTGGTGATGGCGTATTAAATGTAGAATTTCATTCTATTTTTGTGCCAGCAGTTAATCCTCTTGATCGCTCTATGAATGATATTATGAAGCATGCTTTAGATTTACTAGAAACAGGTAAATATAAAGGATTAGTTGTTGGTCATCAGGGAAAAAATTGGTGCGCTGGAGCTAATGTTAACGATTTTAAAATGGCAATCGATTCTGGAAATTTACAAGTAATGGATGCTGGCGTTAAAGAGATGCAAGAAGTTACTCAACGTATTAGACACTCTAAATATCCCGTGGTTACTTGTCCTTTTAATTTAGCTCTTGGAGGAGGATTTGAATTTTATGCATGCTCTTCCCATACAGTCGCTTCAGGCGAGCTTTATGCAGGTTTAGTAGAAGCAATCCAAGGACTGATTCCTGGTGCAGGTGGACATTTAAGAGTATTACTCAATCTATTAGAAAATAATGATGCTAAAAATGTAAATATGAATATTGGACGTCAAGCTATTCAGCTTATTAATCCAATGACAGTATCAAGAAGCGCAACGGATGCTTTGAAAAAAGGTTGGTTGCGTAAGAGTGATACTATTGTAATGAACTCTGAACATTTATTAGCTATCGGCAAAAGTAAAGTTCTGGAAATGAGTGATGCTGGATATGAACCACCAAAATATAGAGATGATTTAACATTACCAGGCATGACTTTGAGAACTATGGCAGCTGTTGGAGCGAAAGCGATGAAAGCCCAAGGAAAAATCTCTGATCATGATGAATTAGTAAATTCAAAATCAGCATATGTTTTAAGTGGCGGTAAAAAAGGAGGCTTAATGTCTAAGGTGGATGAACAGCATGTATTAGATATTGAAAGAGAATGCTTTATGTCTCTAGCTGGAGAACCTAAAACGCAGGCTCGTATTGCTCACTTCTTGAAGACAGGAAAACCCTTAAGAAATTAAAAGCATCTTTTTATTTTTCTAGTAGATAAATAAGATTTTATTTTTAAAACAGAGTTGATAGCCGTAAATTCCTCACCATATTCTATTAAAAGAATATGTTTAATTTGGAGAGTAATTATGGCAAAATGGTGCAAAAAAACATTCATTGAACATATCAATCAAAGTTGTGAAAATGATGTAGCTATTAACTGTCTACAGTTAATAGATTTTTCTGAAAAAAATTCTGATGAAATTACATGGGGTACTGGAGATGGTTGTGGTACAATGACATTTAGATGTCATTCTGATTACGGAGTCTTACCTTTATTTCGACTATCTTCTAATGGGAAGATTAATCTGCAATTAAATTTTCTAAGAGGTAAAAATTTACATAGACAAATCCTACAAGATATGGTTGTAAAGCTTGAGTCTAATTTTTTAAGACAATATGATCAAGAATCTTATCCATCTGATTCTTATGAAGAGCTAGAAGATCTAATTTGTACACAAAATCAACTAGATACGTTTATTAAAACTATCGAAGGTTGTATTTATAGGTTAAAACAATAAAATGAATTTAAAAATTAAATCTAAAAAAGTTAATGAGTTCACCTATGAACTATCGATTGTAGCGAAATGGAAAGATATCCAGGCTGATTTTGAGTTATGTAAAAAGAAAATAGCAAAAGATATTAAGGTACCAGGTTTTCGCAAAGGAAAAATTCCAGATCATATATTAATGTCACAATATTTAGGGCAGATTGAAATGAACTTTGTCCAAGATTTTTCAGAAAAATACTACATTTTAGCCTTACAAAAAGAAGAACTTAATCCTATTAATCAAGCTGCATTAAAAGATATCGATTTTGAATACGAAAAAGATTTTTCTTTTAAATCTGAATTTGAAATAGAGCCACCCCTATCGGTTCCAAAGCTTAAAAAAAATATGGTGACAGTAGAGAAGACAAATTTTATATCTAATCAAAAAGAAATAGAGGATACTGTCAATAATATATTGAATTCTCAAAGCAAGACTGAAAAAATTGAAGAAAGTTCTGCAGAAGGAGATTTTATGATTGCTTCTTTTCAAGAAGTTGATGAAGCTGGTATAGCTATTATTGGTAAAAAAGAAAAAAAATATATCGCTATAGGTCAAGAACCATTCACCAATAACAACAAAGAACTTTTGCTGAATAAAAAAATTGGAGATACGGTTAAAATGAATGTTGACTTAGGTTCTGGTTCAAAAGACTACAGTATTGCTATCGAATCTATGCAGAGAAGAGTTCCTCCGAAATTAAATGAAGAATTTGTAAAAACAATGGATCCAAATTGTAAAAGCGTTGAAGAATGGAAGAGTAATATTGAAAAAAGTATTAGTTTAGAATATGAGAAAAAATCAGAAGAGCTATTCAATTCAGCTATTATCGACCAATTCATAAAACTTGTTGATCCAATCTTACCATTATCTATGCTGGATTCGTATCTTGCAAACATTGTAAAAGAAGTTAAAACCAATGAAAATATGCAAAATGTTGAAGACGATAAAATCAAAGAAGAATATAAATTGTTTGCAGAAAATAATTTGAAATGGTATCTATTAAGAAAAGCTATGATCAAAGATTTAAATATATCTATCAATGAAAAAGCAGTAGATAATTTTATCAAAGAAGCCATTGAAAAAAATGATAGTCAAAAAGCTGAAATTGAAAGATTCTATAAGAAAGAGTCTAATAAATCAAAATTAGCAGACGATTTATTGGATCAGCAAATACTAGATATGCTAAAAGAGCATTCTAAAGTTAAAGAGAAAGACACTAATACAGCAGATCTTCATGCTGGACATAATCATCCGTAACTATTATGGGGAATCTTAGCGGTCTTATAGGAATTTTTACATTACTATTTATTGCATTTCTATTATCTGAAAATAAAAAAAATATTAATATAAAGACTGTTGCTCTCGGGCTAGGATTACAATTTATTTTTGCAGTCTTTATTCTTAAAACCCCTTTCGGAACTCCAATTTTTAGCTTTCTAGATAAAGCAATAACAACCTTAATTAGTTTTTCTGATGCAGGTGCTAATTTTTTATTTACATCATATGTAGATGGAGTAGGATTCCATCCCGGTTTAATTAATTTTGCCTTTAAAACTTTACCAACAATCATTTTCTTTTCAAGCCTAGTATCAGTTCTATATCATTTTGGTATTATACAAATACTAGTAAAGTTTATAGCTCGTGCTATGCAAAAAACAATGGGTACTAGTGGATCTGAAACATTGAGCGTTGCTGGTAATATATTTCTGGGACAAACAGAGTCTCCTTTGATGGTAAGGCCATTTATCGACAAAATGACTAAATCAGAATTGATGGCTGTTATGACAGGAGGATTTGCAACTGTTTCTGGTGGAGTATTAGCAATTTATGTATCTTGGTTATCAAATATTCCAGGTATTGCTGGCCATTTATTAGCAGCTTCTGTTATGTCGGCTCCAGCAGCACTTGTTATAGCTAAAATTATATACCCTGAAACAGAAGTATCTGACACTATGGGCGATCTTAATATCGATATCAAACAATCACATACAAATGGTATGGAAGCGTTGAGTACGGGCGCCACAGACGGCTTAAAACTAGCAGCAAATATTGCGGCTATGTTAATTGCCTTTATATCCTTTGTAGCAATGATCAATTTCTTTCTCGCCTTTTTAGGTACATCAATGGAAGCTATCTTTGGATTTATATTTCGACCTCTCGCATGGACAATGGGAGTTCCTTGGAACGAAGCTCAAATAGTAGGTATGTTAATGGGTAAAAAAATTGTTTTAACTGAGCTAATTGCTTATGGAGATTTACAAAGAATCATATCAGATGGAATGATATCTGAGCGTACTGCCATTATTTCTACATATGCTTTATGTGGATTTTCAAACTTTGGATCAGTAGGTATTCAATTAGGGGGTATTGGAGCAATGGCACCAAACCGTAAAAAAGATCTCGCAAAACTAGTCACAAAAGCTATGTTTGGTGGAGCATTAGCCTCCTGGTTAACTGCTACAATTGCAGGTCTTTTAATCTAGTCATTAAAAAAAGATTATATTTTTAAACTTTTTGTTTGGTTATCGGTATAAACCGTTATAATTTGCGTGGCTTTTGCATCAACAAAATGCAAAAGAATTTTTTTAGTTATTTGAAAATTTACTATGTAAACCTTTGTCTTTTAATCCTGTAGTCGATATACGAACAAACTTAAACAATACAATTGAGAGTTTGATCCTGGCTCAGGACGAACGCTGGCGGTGTGCTTAACACATGCAAGTCAACGAGAATTTTATCTTCGGATAAATAATAAAGTGGCGAACGGGTGAGTAACGCGTAAATAACTTGCCTTGGAGATTGGGACAACATTGGGAAACCAGTGCTAATACCAAATAATGCAATAAGTTCTTCGGGACATATTGTTAAAGTAGGCTTCGGCTTACACTTCAAGATAGATTTGCGTCCGATTAGTTAGTTGGTAGGGTAATAGCCTACCAAGACTGAGATCGGTAGCTGGTCTGAGAGGATGATCAGCCACACTGGAATTGAGATACGGTCCAGACTCCTACGGGAGGCAGCAGTGAGGAATTTTGCACAATGGGCGAAAGCC